>Ga0187892_10000662_pt1 | contig 87313 bp, 74 predicted proteins | sample MA1701073metaG_FD_139345 | JGI IMG/M metagenome (GOLD analysis project Ga0187892, IMG submission 139345) | Bio-ooze microbial communities from a basaltic lava cave in the Kipuka Kanohina Cave System on the Island of Hawaii, USA - MA170107-3 metaG ... | reverse complement strand
TCGGCCACCGTGGCCGCGACACGTTGCACCACGTCCGGTCCGAACCACCGGCCGAAGAGCCACACGCCTCTTTAATCGCATACGTGACCCGCGGTGTCAAGTGTGGCCGCATGTCAGCGCCGGGCCCGGTGGGCCCCTCCCTGAAATACGTCACCGCCAATTCCGAGACGGGGTACTGGCCCCCGGCGCTGCAACTCGGCGTTTCGGCTCCACGAACTCCGGCCGCGCGGGGCCCGCGATCCTGCCGGGCCGCGCTGTTTGTGACACGGCAGCGGCGTCCCACGCCAGGCGCAGTAGCCCGTCGAGAACGCCCCGCGTCGCCTCGAGCGCCACTTCGAGAGGCATCGTGGCGTCCAGGGTACAGCTCGGCGAGCGCGGTATGTCTTGGAAATCGGAGCTCTGATTCCGAACAGAACCCGTCGCCTCGGACTCAATCGGTGTCAGAGCCACCTCCGAGGATTCTATCCCCGCTTCCCGAGCAACTCCGCCAGCCGATCCAGCTCGTCCCCGGACGCGTACGCGACCTCGATCCGCCCACGGCGGTCGTTGCCCACGATGCGGACTCGTGTCATCAGGGCCTGGCGCAACGCGTTCTCCACGGCGGCCAGCTCCGCGGAGCGCCCGCGCGACGGCGGCCGGGTCACGCGCTTCTGGACCCCCTCCTCGGTGGCGCGCACCGACCACGAGTTCGCGAGAATCTCCTCGCGCAGCTTGAGCTGGGCATCGGGCGAGCCGAGGGCGAGCAGCGCGCGCGCGTGCCCCATCGTGAGCGCTCCGCTCTTGAGATCCTCCTGGATCTGGGGGTGGAGCTTCAGCAGACGCAGAGTGTTCGCGATCGAGCTTCGGTCCCGGCCTACGCGCTGGGCGAGCTCGTCCTGGGTCCAGCCGAACTCGAGGATCAACCGCTGGTAGGCCTCGGCCTGGTCGATCGGGTTGAGGTCCTCCCGCAGGAGGTTCTCGACCAGGGCCAGCTCGAGGCTCTCCGCGTCGGACACATCTCGGACAACGGCCGGAATCCTGGACAATCCCGCGAGCCGCGCGGCGCGCCACCGGCGCTCACCAGCGATGAGCTGGTAACCGTTCCCGACCCGACGGACGACGATGGGCTGAATGACCCCGGACACTCGGATCGATGCCTCGAGCTCCTTCAACCCTGCGGAATCTATCTGTTTTCTGGGCTGATAGGGGTTCGGCTCGATCGTGTCGAGCGCCACCTCGAGTAGCGTGTCGCTCTCGCTTGGCGCCGCCGACAGGAGTGCCCCAAGCCCGCGACCAAGACCCCGCTTATTCATGAGCAAGCACCTCCCGAGTCAGCTCGAGGTATGCCGCCGCGCCGGTGGACTTCAAGTCGTAGAGCATGATTGGCTTGCCATGACTCGGCGCCTCGGTGAGTCGGACATTTCGTGGAACAATGGTTTCGAAGATCTGCCCCTTGAAGTACTGCTGTACCTCGTCCCGGATCTGGACGGCCAGACTCGTCCGTCCGTCAAACATCGTCAGCAGGATTCCCTCGACGGCGAGCGCCGGATTGAGTCGCTCGCGGACAAGCTTGATCGTCTTCATCAGGTGTGTCAATCCCTCGAGCGCGTAGAACTCGCAGTGGAGGGGGATCAGCACGGAGTCCGACGCTGTCAGGGCGTTGAGCGTGAGAAGGCCGAGCGACGGCGGGCAGTCGATCACAACGTATGCGAAGCCTGGTCGCACTGGCGCAAGCGCTCGGGCGAGGAGGCTCTCCCGGGCCGGCAACGAGACGATCTCCACCTCGGCGCCGACGAGGTCGATGTCCGCGGGGGCTAGCCAGAGCGTCTCGATCGCCGTCGGTTTGATCGCGCGATCGATGGGCTCCTCGTCGAGCAGCACGTGGTAGATCGTCGGGCGGAGGCCGGTCTTTTCCACCCCCAGGCCGGTTGTCGCGTTTCCCTGAGGATCGAGGTCGACGAGCAGAGTCTTCCGGCCGGCACAGGCCAAGCCTGCAGCCAGACTGACCGCGGTGGTAGTCTTCCCTACCCCGCCCTTCTGGTTGACGATCGAGATCACCTTTGCCATCAGCCCCTACCCGTTCCACGTGAAACGTCCTTCTGGGAATCCTTGCCAGAAGAGCAGGTCTGGTCCTGGACGCGGGAGCTTCCCGCATGCGGCGCGGCACGCGTTCCACGTGGAACACAACATAGGCCATCGCCTCCCTCTTTCCGGCGACAATTTCGCAGGGCTGGGGGACTCCGGTCCGCGTCGCCAACGCAGCGCCCTTAGACCCTAGCTCGACGATCCTCTCGAGGTACTGGGGAGTGCCTCGCATGAGCCGCGATCAGCACCCACTCCCCGAGTAATGAACAGTGAGAAAGACAGGATCGGGAGGGTTGCCGTGCACGCCTCAAGGCGTCGTCCTCGGCTCTGAGATTGGCGCCCTCGCCCGGCTCAAGACTCGAACGGTCTCGAGGCACAGCGGCGTCGTCGCATTCACAAGGCCGAGCATGAGCACCGGCTCCGAGGCTCCACGCATCGCCTGTCGGAAAGGAACGCCATGCGCGTCATCGGCCTGGACGTCGCGGCGGAAGCCCATGTCATGGCAGTGGTGGACGAGGGGCAAGACCTTGCTCAAGGCGGCTAGCAACCGCGCCGCCGTGTAAGCCCACCTCCATCGCGGAGGACGCCCAGGGCTATGCCCGGCTCCTCGAGAATTGGTCGGCGAGCCTACCGAGGCGCTCGTGGTCATGGAGACTCGTCCACCTCCGCGATCGCCTTGTCCAGGACATCGCCGACCGGGTCCGCCAGCTCCACCGCCTGGTCGATCACGCTCGGTTACGCGGCTCGCCGCCAGACCCAGAACGCGCGATTCCCACCGGCGATCGACCGTGGCACAAGAACTCGCTCGGCCTGGAGACTCGGCCTTAGGGTAGCCGGGGGTCCCGAGATCACCAAAGCGCCATATGGCTGGAGCAACGCTTGCCCCAGCGCGACGATCCCCTTGGCGTCCCCGGCGCACCGGCTGACCACCGTGTCGAAGCTGCCGGCTTTGATCGCGCCCGTTCGGATCGCGTCCTCCCCTCGCATCCCCACGACATCGACGTCCCTCCAGCCGATTCGCCGTACCACCGAAGCCAGGAACGAGGCCCGCTTGCGCCGTCCTTCGACAAGACAGAAGGACAGCGATGGTGCGACGATCTTCAGGGGGACTCCGGGAATCCCGGCGCCCGATCCAAGATCGAGCACTCGTCCGTGTTGATGAGGAAGGAAGCGCAAAAACAGGAGGGAGTCGAGCAGTAGGTTGTCCACGATCCAGATGGGGTCGGCACGTCCCACCAGGCGGGTATGGCGCTGCCAAATCACGAGCTCATCGACGTAGCCCTCGAACGCCCCGACTTCCTGTCCGCTTAGCTCGCGGCCTAGGATGTCCTTCGCGCCGTCCCGGAGCCGCCTCGACGCCTCGCCGTCAAGCGCACTACTTTCCGACACAGAATCTCGAGAAGATCCGATCCAGGACGGCGTCGTCGACGTCGACTCCCAAGACGTCGTCGCACCCGCTCAGCGCTCCTCTAAGTGGGACGAGGACGGCCTCGATCGGCGCGTCTGACTCGATGGCTGCAACGCTCTGGTCGAAATCGCGTGTGATCTCTTCGAGTAAGCACACTTGCCGAGCCGTCGCGACGAGGCCGCCTTCGTCTCCATCGAGAGCGAGCCGGCGGCAGACCCAGCTGGAGAGCGTGGCTTTGAGCTCTCCGAGCCCCTCCCCTGTGAGTGCAGACACCCTCACACCCACCACGCTCGCCCAGTCCTGGTGCCCTCGAAGATCTATTTTATTAATTACAACAACATGTTCCAACTCGGCAGCGGCTGAGATCGCAGGAGCGTCGACAGCGAGACTCCCGTCGACGACGACCAGACACAGGTCGCTGTCACTCATCGCTCGCCTGGTCCGCCGCATCCCCTCGGCCTCGAGGACACCCACCGGCTCGCGCAGCCCGGCAGTATCCACCAGCCTGACGGGCACCCCGTCGAGGTCGATCGTCCCATCGACCAGGTCCCGGGTCGTGCCTGCTTCAGGCGAGACAATGGCACGATCCGACTCGAGAAGCGCGTTCAAGAGGCTCGATTTCCCGGCGTTGGGGGATCCCACGATGACCACGGACAGCCCTCCATGAATCACCTGCCCCGCCCTCGCCGCGTCCACCAGCCGGCGGGCCGACCGCGCCAGATCTCGGATGTCCTGGGCCGCCGCGGCAACCGTCACTCCCACGCCGTCGTCGGGAAAGTCCAGCGCGACCTCGAGGCCGGCGATGACATCGAGCAGCGCTTCGCGCAATGCATCGACCTTGCGGGACAGGTCGCCCCGGAGAGCGCGAGCCGCCAGGGCTGCGGCGCGGGCGGTCCGAGCGCTGATGATCTGAATCACGGCCTCGGCTTCGGCTAGATTCATCCGCCCGTTGAGAAATGCCCGCTTGGTGAACTCGCCCGGCTGCGCGATCCGCGCTCCGGCGCGGACGATCAGGTCGAGCACCCGGCGCAGAACCACGGGGCTCCCGTGGCAGCAGATCTCGATCAGATCTTCGCCCGTGTACGACCGCGGCCGGCGCATGACCGCACACAACGCCTCATCAAGGATTTCCCCGTGCGCGGGGTCGACGATGTCAGCCCGCCGCAACACGGCGGGCCGCTGTGCATCGAGCGTCCCGGACCGCGGCCGAACGACCTCTTGCACGACCACGAGCGCTTGCGGCCCGCTGACGCGAATCATGCCAATCGCCCCCGCGCCCGGCGGGGTTGCCACGGCCACGATCGTGTCAGGGATCGGGTCCTCGATCTCGGAATCTCGGCTCCGGCTCGCCTCCGGCTCACCTCGCAAGGCCACGGTATTCAGGGCTGCGGCTCGATTCACTCGGGCCTCGCCGCACGCCGCGCTAGCAAGCTCGCGGCCGGGGCTCAGCTTGAACTTTCGGCTCGCCTCGCACGGCCTCGAAATCGGGGCTCCGGCTTGCCTCTGGCTCACCTCGCACGGCCACGACAGAGACGCCGGCGTCAGGCGTGCGCCGTCCCCTTCGCCTCCCGGCGAGTCGCGCTCGCCGGCGTCCGATTCATCAGGTACTGCTGGAGGATCTGGAGCGCGTTGGACACCGTCCAGTAGAGAACCAGCCCCGACGGGAGCTGGAGGAACATGAAGGTGAAGACGACCGGCATGAACAGCATCATCTTCGCCTGTCGGGGATCCCCCATGACGGGCATCATCTTCTGTTGGATGAACATCGTGACGCCCATCAGGATCGGCAGCACGTAGATCGGGTCCTGGGTCGCGAGGTCGCAGATCCACAGGTCGCGCCCGAACACTCGACCGAAACAGATGAACGACGCGTTCTGCAGCTCGACGGAGACCGAGAGGGCGATATAGAGCGCATAGAAGATCGGAACCTGGACGATCATCGGGAGGCATCCGCCGAGCGGGTTCACTCCCTCCTTGCGGTACAGCTCCATCATCTCGCGCTGCGCCCGCTGCGGGTCTCCCTTGAACTTGGCGCGAAGCGCGTTGACCTGGGGCTGGATCGACTGCATCTTCTTCATCGACGACACGCTCTTCAGCGTCAGCGGATAGAAGAGCACTTTCGTGATGACCGTCAGGATGATGATCGCGATCCCGTAGTTGCCGACGTACCGGTAGACGCGGTTCATCAGCCACAGCACGGGGACCCCAAGCCACTCCATGGGCAGGCCGCCGTAGGCGCGTGGCACCGGGAAGCCCCCGAAATCGACCGCACCCTCGAGACCGAGTGCCTTGAGCCGGTCGTACTCCTTCGGCCCCGCGTAAAGCTGGGCTCGGCCTTCCCACGCCTGCCCCGGCCCGAGGGTCACGGTCTGCCGGAGCGCGGCCTCGACGGTGTCCGCGCCTTGCTTGCTGAGCGAGATGTCAAGCCCCGGGCTCCGGGGAACCAGCGCCAAGAGATAGTAGACGTTGCCGAGCCCGACCCAGGCGCCAGCACCCTGCTGCTGCCCAATGTTCTCGAGGTCATGCTGCCGATGCACGATGCCGCCGGTCGTCCAAACCGCCTCCGTCGGCCACTGCGCCGGGCCTTCCCCCGGCTTGCTGGGAGCCACCAAGGGCAGCACGACGTCGACAGTCTGAGGATCCCGGCGGGAGTTCTCGAGCACGACCGTCACATCCAGGAGATACTGATCCGCCCGGAACCCGAGCGTCTGCGTGATCCGCACCCCAAACCCGTCCTCGCCGCTCAGGACCAGAACGCCGGCGGGGCGCTTCGAGTCAAGGCTGAGCTCCTCGGGGCTGATCGACAGCGCCAGTGGCGGAGCGCCCCCGCCCCGTACAAGCACGAGCCCTCGCCACCCCAGCCGGTCTGGCACGACCAGGGTCTTCTCACCCCGATACTTGAGGGTCCACGCGCGGAGTCGGCCGCCCTCGCTGCTCACTGTGGCGTCGTAAATCGGCGTGTTGACTCGCGCTGTTCGCTCGGGCGGTCGAACGAACTCCGCAGTCGCGTCGGCCGGCACCCGCGCGGCTCGCGGAGCAGCGACCGGCGGGGGCGTGGGTGCCTTCGCCGCCTCGGTGACCTTTTGTTCCGGTCTCGGAGGCTCAGGCGGCGCCGCCATGAAGATCGTCTGGTACAGGACGAGTAGCGCCGCCGACAGTGCGAACGCCAGGATCGCCCGCTTCTCCATCCCCCTACGCCTTCTCGCCGCGGGCTCTGGTCGGGGGTGGGTCGTACCCGCCCGGACCGAACGGATGGCACCGGAGCACTCGCCTCGCGGCCATCCAGCACCCCCGCCACGCTCCGTGCTCGATGACAGCCAGCCGCGCGTACTCCGAGCAGGTTGGGGCGAACCGACATGCGGACGGAAGAACCGGGGAAAGGACCACCTGGTAGGCCCGGATACCCGTTGCGATCGCTGCGGAGAGCACGGTCACTCGCGCCCGGGCCGCGCCTCCCGAACCACGCTTTGCAACCCACCGCTGACGTCCGCAACGAGCCGTTCGAACGGTACGGTGAGTGCTCCGGGCCGGGCGATGAGCACCAAGTCCAGGCCGACCAGCCCCAACGAGATCGCTGCGCGATAGGCCTCGCGGAGCCGGCGACGCGCGCGGTTCCGGGCGACCGCGCCACGCATCTGTCGGCTCACGGCGAACCCCACCCGGTAGGGGCCCCCCGTTGCCCGCCAGACCATCACCAGCGACAGACGCTCGATCCGGTGCCCCCGCCTGAATACTTCCTGGAAATCGCGATTCCCTCGGAGCCGCTGGGGCCGGTCGACCTTTGCCGCGCGCGGACTCGACACCTCCCCTAAACGGAGAGCCGCTTTCGCCCCTTTGCCCGCCGGCGCTTGAGCACCCGTCGGCCCCCCTGAGTCTTCATGCGTTGGCGGAACCCATGGGTCTTCTTCCGCCGGCGCTGGTTTGGCTGAAATGTCCGCTTCATGGACGCTCGTCCCCCTCACGTACAACCCACGCACTATACGAGGCCACGCTACCCAAGTCAACGCCACCAGCCTCGGCCCGAAGCCTCTTGAATCGACCTTTCACCGTGTGCTACCTTGCGCTGGCGAACGCAGGTCCGATCCCAGCTTAATCCAGACCTGGGTGAGGTACTCGAATCCTGATGCTGGCGCTCCCGACTCGATTCCGTTCCGAGGAGATCCCCGGTTGTCCACATGTGTGGATAACTCTGTGTGTAAGTAGGAGCTCGCGCCGTGCTTGATGCGATCTGGCAACAGTTTCTGAGTGCGCTGGAGTCCCGGGTTCCCGGCGCGGTCGCCGAGACCTGGATCCGCTCGAGTCGCTTGCTGGGCGCCGACGGGAACACCCTGACGATCGGCGCGCCCAACAAGTTCGTCCGCGACTGGCTCGCGGACAACTACTCCGACCCGCTCGTCGCGGCAGCGTCCAGCTGTCTGGGCCGGCCGGCCCGCGTCGAGCTCGTCATCGACGACGCGGCGGTTTCCGACCCCGCGGCCGAGCCGCCGGGCCCGGCCCTGACGGCCGAGGGCCCGGAGTCCCACTGGCTCAACCCCAAATACACGTTTGGCACCTTCGTCGTCGGCCAGTCAAACGAGTTCGCTCGCGCGGCGTGCCAGGCCGTGGCCGAGCTCCCCTCCCGCGCCTACAACCCGCTGTTCATCTATGGCGGCGTCGGCCTCGGGAAGACGCACCTGCTGCACGCCGTCGCCCACCAGATCATGCGGCTCTTCCCGAAGATGGCCGTGCTGTACATCTCGTCGGAGCGCTTCACCAACGACCTGATCAACGCGATCCGCTACGACCGGACGGCGGAGTTCCGGGCCAAGTACCGGACCATCGATCTGCTCCTGATCGACGATATCCAGTTCATCTCCGGCAAGGAGCGGACCCAGGACGAGTTCTTCCATACGTTCAACGACCTCTACGAGTCCCGCAAGCAGATCGTCCTGTCGAGCGATTGCTCCCCAAAGGAAATCCCCGAGATCGAAGAGCGGCTCCGGTCCCGCTTCGAGTGGGGCCTCATCGCGGACATCCAGCCACCCGACTTCGAGACCCGCGTCGCCATCCTCAAGAAGAAGGCGGGCCTCGAGCGCGTGCGCCTGGGGGACGACGTGGCGTATCTCATCGCCAGCCGGGTCAAGTCCAACATCCGCGAGCTCGAGGGCTCGCTGACCCGGATGATCGCCTTCTGCGCGCTGACCGGGCGGGAGATGAGCGTCGATCTGGCCCAGGAAGTGCTTGCCGATCTCTGGGGCAATGAACAACGGGTTGTCACCATCGATCAGATCCAGCGCACGGTTTCGGAGTTCTTCGGCGTCAAGCTCTCCGATTTCAAGGCCAAGAACCGCACCCGGGCCATCGCGTTCCCGCGGCAGATTGCCATGTACATCGCCCGCCACCTGACCCACGCCTCGCTGGCCGAGGTCGGCCGCGCGTTCGGCGGCAAGGACCATACCACCGTGCTTCACGCAGTGGACAAGATCCAGACCCTGCTCCAAGAAGATCCCAAGCTTCGCAAGACCGTCGACAGCCTTATCCACGAGATCACGCTGTGATCCACCGGCTGTCCCCTGTAGTTCACACCGATGTCCCCACCGCCGTCCGGCTCCGCGCCCTATGCCAACGGCCTGTTGCTCGACATCCCCAGAATCCACACGTCCGACGTCACCTACGACGACGGAGTCTTTGTTTCTTCTTTCAGAAAGCTAGAGCACTCCATGGACATTCAGCTCGACCGTGACCCTGTGCTCAAGGCGCTCCAGATGGTCCAGAGCATCGTTGAGCCGCGGCAGACGCTTCCGATCCTCGCCAACGTGCTGCTGGAGGCCGGCGGCGACTCGGTACGGATCACGGCAACCGATCTCGAGATCGGCGCCTCGGTCGTGCTCCCGGCGAAGGTCTCGGCTCCCGGCGGAATCACCCTGGCCGCCCGGAAGCTGGTGGAGATCGTCAAGGAGCTGACCGCCAGCGCGCTGACGCTGAAGGTGCAGGACAACGCGTGGGTGTCACTGCGCTGCGGCGGCGCGTCGTACAAGCTGGCGGGCCTGGCGGCGGACGATTTCCCGAAGGTCGTGCCGGGCACGCCGACGGCGTGGGTTACCTGCGATGCCGGCACGCTGCGCGAGATGCTCGAGCGGACCAGCTTCGCGATGTCGCACGACGAGAGCCGCTTCGCGCTCAACGGTGTGCTGTTCGTGTTTCAGGGCAAGGAGATCCGCCTCGTCGCAACCGATGGGCACCGGCTGGCGATTGCCAGCCGGCCGCTCCCCGAGGAGGCGCCGAGCGTGAGCGGCATCGTTCCGCGAAAGGCCGTGCACGAGATCCAGCGGGTACTGGGCGCGAGCGAGTCCGTGCAGCTGGCCCTGGCCGAGAACCAGTTCGTGATGCGGATGCCGAACTTCGTGATGATGGCGCGGCTGATCGAGGGCCAGTTCCCCAACTACGACGCGGTGGTGCCGAAGAACCTCCCACACAAGCTGGCGCTGCCGCGGGACGCGTTCATCGCGGCGGTCCGGCGGGTGGCGGTGATGGCCGCACTCGACACAAAGCCCGTCAAGGTTGTGGTGGCCGCGGGGAGGCTGACGCTGATGGCGTACCATCCCGAGCTGGGCGAGGCCGAGGAGGGCCTCGACGTGGCGTACGCCGGCGAGGAGATCGTCATCGGCTTCAACTCGCGCTATCTCATCGACGCCCTGTCGCCGTTGGATCTCGACCAGGTGGTGCTCGAGCTACGCGACGGCCAGAGCGCGGGCGTGATCCGGAGCTTCGAGGAGCCGGGAACTCTCTGTGTTATAATGCCGATGCGAATTTAGCGAGGATCCTGGCTTATGGGAGCTCTGCAGGGTGCAGATTCGATGGATACAGCTAGTCGACTTCCGTAACTATCGGAGCCTCGCATACCGGCCCTCGGCAATGCTGAACATCCTGAGCGGACGTAATGCTCAGGGCAAGACGAACCTCCTCGAAGCCCTCGCAGTTCTTCTGGCCGGCCGATCGTTCCGGACCTCGCGGCTGGCCGAGCTCCCGCGCTGGGGGACCGCGGCCGCGACAGTCTCGGGTGAGGTGAGCCGGGGAGACGGGGCCCGGACGCTGCGGCGGGAGCTGCGCCAGACCGAGCCCGGAGTCTGGCAGACCGTGGGCGAAGGCTGCGAGTGGGCACGCGTCGTCGCGTTCAGCTGGCCGGACGTGGAGATCTTGAGCGGGCCTCCGGCGGGGCGGCGGAGCTTCCTGGATGGCTTTGCCGCGCGGCTCTATGCGAGCCATCTCGCCGCGCTTCTTCGGTACCGGCGCGTCCTTGTCCGGCGGACGATCCTGCTCCAGGCGGGGCAGGCCGATCGCCTGACGCCGTGGGACGAGCAGCTCGCGACCGTGGGCATCGAGCTGATCGGACGCCGACGCGCCGCGGTGGCCCAGCTCCAAATTGAGATCAGCCGGATCTATCCGGAGCTATGCGGGGAGGGGCGGAAGGTGGAGATTCGGTATCGGGGCTCGCTCCCGGAGGGAACCGATGCGGGCGGCTTCGTGGCGGCGCTGGAGCGGCTTCGCGGACCGGAGCTTCGCCGGCGACAGACGCTCGTGGGCCCGCACCGGGACGATGTGGTCGTCGAGATCGACGGTGTCGACGCCCGCGTCTTCGGGTCGCGGGGCCAGCAGCGCGTGCTGGCCTTGGCCCTCCGGCTGGCCGAGCTGATGCCGATCACCGAGGCGACCGGGACGTCGCCAGTGCTCCTGCTCGACGATCCGCTGTCGGAGCTCGAGCCGGCCGTTCAGGCCCGCGTGCTCCGCGAGAGCGGCACGGGGGGGCAGGTGTTCCTCACGACGGCCGACCCATCCGTTGGGGCGGAGGGCGCGCCGCGCTGGGAAGTCACAGAGGGGGGATTGGTCGCCGCATGACGGCCGAGACGTATACGGCAAGCGACATCAAGGTCCTAGAAGGGCTGGAGGCGGTCCGCAAGCGGCCCGCGATGTACATTGGCGACACCGGGGCGTACGGCTTGCACCATCTGGTGTATGAGGTGGTCGACAACTCCGTCGACGAGGCGCTGGCCGGCTATTGCGACAACATCCGGGTGGTGCTGCATTCCGACGGCTCCTGCTCGGTGGGGGACAACGGTCGCGGGATCCCGGTGGACATCCACCAGGAGAGCGGGCGGCCGGCGGCCGAGGTCGTCCTGACGGTTCTGCACGCGGGCGGCAAGTTCGAGCACTCGGCCTACAAGGTGTCCGGCGGCTTGCACGGCGTGGGCGTCTCGGTCGTCAACGCCCTCAGCGAATGGCTCGAGCTGGAGATCCGGCGCGGGGGACGGGTCTGGACCCAGCGCTACGAGTACGGGCAGCCCCAGGGCGAACTGACGGTGGGGGAGAAGACCAGCAAGCACGGGACGATCATCCGGTTCAAGCCGGACTCGAAGATCTTCGAGGAGACCACGTTCTCCTTCGACACGCTCTCCAACCGGCTCCGCGAGATGGCCTTCCTCAACCGGGGCCTCAAGATCACGCTCGAGGACGAGCGCGACGACCGCCGGAATGTGTTCCACTACACGGGCGGCATCATCGAGTTCGTCAAGCACATCAACCAGAACAAGACGCCGATCCACCCCCGGGTACTCTTCTTCGAGGCCACCAAGGGCGACATCCAGGTCGAGGTCGCGCTGCAGTACAACGATGGCTACCAGGAGAACGTCTTTTCGTTCGCCAACAACATCAACACGCGGGAGGGCGGCACGCACCTGACGGGCTTCCGGGCCGCGCTGACGAGCACCCTCTCGGGCTACGCGCAGGCCAACAACTACCTCAAGGGCTTCAAGGGCGGGATCACCGGCGAGGACGTGCGGGAGGGGCTGACGGCGGTGGTCTCGGTCCGGTTGCCGGACCCGCAGTTCGAGGGGCAGACGAAGGCGAAGCTTGGAAACAGCGACGTGAAGGGCCTCGTGCAGCAGATGGTCAACGAGAAGCTCGGTGAGGCCTTCGAGGAGGATCCCACCACCGCGCGGAAGATCGTCGACAAGTGCGTGCGGGCGGCCCAGGCGCGGGAGGCGGCGCGCAAGGCGCGGGAGCTCACGCGCAAGGGCGGGCGCGATGACGAAGGGCTGTCGGCGAAGCTCGCGGATTGCTCGGAGCGCGAGCCGCAATACCGGGAGCTGTTCCTCGTCGAGGGCGACTCGGCCGGGGGTTCGGCCAAGCAGGGGCGCAACCGCAAGACGCAGGCCGTGCTGCCGCTCCGCGGCAAGATCATCAACGCCGAGAAGGCCAGGTACGACAAGGTGCTCTCGCACCAGGAGATCCGGCTCCTGATCTCCGCGCTGGGGACCGGCATTGGCCCCGACGAGTTCGACGTGTCGAAGCTGCGATACCACAAGGTGATCCTGATGACGGACGCCGACGTGGATGGGGCGCACATCCGGACCCTCTTGCTGACCTTCTTCTTTCGGCACATGGTGGCCGTGATCGAGCAGGGATACCTCTACATCGCGCAGCCGCCGCTGTTCAAGGTCAAGCGCGGCCGGGTCGAGCGGTATCTGATGAACGAGCGCGAGTTCGAGGATTTCTTCCTGGCCGCCTGGGTGGAGACGGCGACCATCAAGCCGACCGGGGCCAAGGCCGCCATCGGCGGGAGCGCGCTGTTGGAGCTGCTGCGCCGGGCGGCGGAGTTCCGAGGGCTGTTCGCGAAGCTCGCTCGGCGCGGCGTGCCGGCCCCGGTCTTGAACGAGCTGCTGCACCGCCCCATCCGCGGCTCCAAGCGCGGGGTGGGGCACGAGCAGATCGCCGAGGCCATCGTGGCGGCGGCGGCGGCGGTCGACGGCTACGACGTCCGGGTGGAGCCGGGGGACGGCGTCGAGGGCCACACCGTGACCTTCGCCGGGCCGCCCCGCACGTCTTTCAGCACCGAGATCTTCAGGGCCGCGGACTACGCGACCCTGCTCGAGCTTGCCGAGGCCGTCGCGCCGCTCACCCGGGGGGCCGTGACCATCGGCGAGGGCGACGGCAAGGGACGGACCGTGAAGGGCCTCGACGAGCTGCTGCGGGTCGTGCTGGACCTGGCCAAGCAGGGCGCCTCCTTCCAGCGCTACAAGGGCCTCGGCGAGATGAATCCGGAGCAGCTCTGGGAGACGACGATGAACCCCGAGACCCGGACGCTCCTCAAGGTGACCATGGAGGACGCGGTCGGCGCTGACGAGATGTTCACCATGCTCATGGGCGACGCCGTCGAACCGCGGCGCGAGTTCATCGAGGCCCACGCCCTCGACGTCGCCAACCTGGACATCTAGTGTCCCGAGTCAGAGATGAGCCGACAAAGCGCCGGGCGGGGTGGGGGCTCGCCCCGCGGGACACGCTCTGTCGCAGAGCGTCGCTGCACCCAAACGGGCCACGAGATCGATGGTGGTCGGCTTCGGCGATCCGCAGAAGCCACGGTCCCGCGGGGCGAGCCCCCACCCCACCCGGCGCGATAAGTCAACAGACTTCGACTCGGGACCCTAGGGCTGTGCGATTCCCAGCGTCGCCTGCGCGAATTCTTGAGGGTGGATGAGGGCCCAGTGACACCAATAGTCCACGCGGGTTCGAGCGCCGATTTCGGAATCAGGGCTACGGCTCGCCTATGGCTCGCCTCGCACTGCCACGCCGGCGCGGGCGTGGCGTCAGCCCGGGTGCCCGCGCCCAATCAATCGGAGGTTCGGAAAGGGGGCGGAGCCCCCCGCCGAGGAGTCTAGATGCCGAACGAGCGCCAGCTGCCGGTTCCGATCGAAGAAGAGATGCGGAAGTCCTACCTGGACTACGCGATGTCCGTCATCGTGGGGCGGGCGCTGCCGGACATCCGCGATGGGCTCAAGCCGGTGCACCGCCGGGTGCTCTACGCGATGTCCGAGCTCGGGCTCGCCTGGAACCGCGCGTTCAAGAAGTCGGCGCGGGTCGTCGGCGAGGTGCTGGGCAAGTACCATCCGCATGGGGACTCGCCGGTGTACGAAGCCCTGGTCCGGATGGTCCAGGAGTTCTCGCTTCGCTACCCGCTGGTCGACGGGCAGGGGAACTACGGGTCCATCGACGGCGATCCGCCGGCGGCGATGCGCTACACGGAGACTCGGCTCGCGAAGATCGCCCACGAGATGCTGGCGGACATCGACAAGGACACCGTCAATTTCGTCCCCAATTTCGACGAGTCGCTCCAGGAGCCGACCGTCCTCCCCACGCGCGTGCCGAACCTCCTGGTCAACGGGTCGTCTGGGATTGCGGTGGGCATGGCCACGAACATCCCGCCTCACAACCTGCGCGAGGTCGTGGACGGCCTGGTCATGCTGATCGACGATCCGACCGCGTCGATCGAGCAGCTGGCGACCGCCATCACGGGCCCTGACTTTCCGACGGCCGGCTACATCTGCGGGTTCGGCGGCATCCGCGACGCGTATCTGACGGGCCGCGGCGCGCTCACACTGCGGGCCAAGGCGCACGTCGAGAAGCAGCGCGGCGGCCGGGAGTCGATCATCGTCACCGAGCTGCCGTACCAGGTCAACAAGGCGACGCTGATCGAGAAGATCTCCGAGCTGCGGCGCGAGAAGAAGGTCGGGGGGATCTCGGAGATCCGCGACGAGTCCAACCGCGAGGGGATCCGGATCGTGATGGAGCTGTCACGCGACGAGATCCCCCAGATCGTCCTGAACCAACTCTTCAAGCACACTCAGATGCAGACGAGCTTCGGGATCATCATGCTGGCCCTGGTCGACCGGCGCCCGCAGGTGGTGAACCTCAAGCAGATGCTGGAGGCGTTCGTGCGCTTCCGGCGCGAGATCGTCACTCGGCGCACGCGGCACGATCTGGCCCGGGCCGAGGAGCGGGCGCACATCCTGGCCGGCCTGCGCAAGGCCGTCGAGCACCTCGACCTGGTCATCCGGCTCATCCGCCAGGCCGAAAACCCCGAGGCCGCGCGCGACGCCCTGATGCGGCAGCTCGAGCTGTCGGAGATCCAGGCGAAGGCCATCCTCGACATGCGGCTGCAGCGCCTCACCCAGCTCGAGCGGCACAAGCTCGTCGAGGAGCACGAGCAGACCCTTGCCCTCATCGCCGAGCTGCAGTCGATCCTGGCCTCCGAGGCGAAGCTGATGGGGATCATCCGCGCCGAGCTGCTCGCGATCCGCGAGGAGTACGGCGACGACCGGCGCACCGAGATCGTGGCCGAGACGACCGAGCTGACCATCGAGGACCTGCTGGCCGACGAGGAGATGGTGGTCACCATCACACGGTCCGGGTACATCAAGCGGACGCACGTCGAAGCGTACCGGAGCCAGCGGCGGGGCGGGAAGGGCGTCACCGCCATGGAGACGAAGGAGGAGGACATCGTCGAGGATCTCTTCGTCGCCTCGACGCACTCTTACCTCCTGTTCTTCACCAACCTCGGCCGGATGCACTGGCTGAAGGTCCACGAGATCCCCGAGGGCGGCCGGCAGGCCAAGGGCAAGGCGATGGTCAACCTGCTGGCCCTGCAGGAGCGCGAACGGGTCGCCACGTGCGTGCCTGTCCGCGCCTTCGCCACCGGTGGCTTCATCCTGTTTGTGACCCGGCACGGGAAGGTGAAGAAGACGGAGCTCGAGGCCTATGCGCACCCGCGAGCCGGCGGGATCCAGGCGATCAGCCTGGACGAGGGCGACGAGGTCATCACCGTGCGCCGCACCGATGGCCAGCGCGAGGTGATGATCGCGACCAAGCTCGGCATGATCATCCGGTTCAGCGAGGACGAGGTCCGGCCGATGGGGCGCACCGCGTCGGGCGTCCGCGGGATCGAGGTGGACACGGGGGACGCGGTCATCGCGGCCGACGTGGTGCAGCAGGGCGTTTGGATCCTGACTGTTACCGAGCGGGGCTACGGCAAGCGCACCCCACTCGACGAGTACCGGCTCCAGGGCCGCGCCGGCAAGGGGATCATCGACATCAAGACGGGGGGCCGGAACGGGAACGTCGTCGCCATGCTCCAGGTCCGCGATTCGGACGACGTCCTGGTGGTCACGACCAAGGGCAAGATCATCCGGTTCCCGTCGGTGAGCGTCTCCTCCCAGGGGCGCAACACGTGGGGTGTGCGCGTGATCGACATCGAGGCGGACGATCGAGTGGGAAGCGTCGCGCGCATCGACGCCGAGGCGATGCCCACCGAGGCCACGTAGCGTCGGCGCATGGTCGCGTCTCTACGATGAGGCCGGAAGCTCGCGGGTGGCGCAGACAGGTTCCCATTGCAGGGTCCGCGAATCGGCGAATCTCCTTGCCCCGGCGCTCCTGGCCGGCGTCTCCCCCATGCTGCCTCTGAAGCTTCTCCGCGAGCAGCCCGACCTGATCGCCCAGGCGCTCAGCGCGCGCGGGTCCGATCCACAGCCGTTGAAGGCGCTCATCTCGGCGGACGCCCAGCGCCGGGCGCTCCTGCAGGAGACCGAGGAGCTCAAGGCGGAGCGGAACCGGGCGTCCCAGGCCATTGGCGAGGCCCGGCGCCGCGGCGCCGACACGGCCGGCCAGATGCAGCGCATGCGCGAGGTCGGCGAGCGCATCAAGGGTCTCGAGACGTCGCTCGCGGAGATCGAGGCACGCGTCGAGTCGCTCTTGCTCGCGCTCCCGAACCTTCCCCACGCCTCGGTGCCGGCGGGAGTGGGGGCGGACGACAACGTCGAGGTCCGGTGCTGGGGCACTCCGCGCAGCCTGGCCTTCGCGCCGCGGCCCCACTGGGAGCTCGGCGAGGCCCTCGGGCTGCTCGACTTCGAGCGCGCCGCCAAGATCGCCAAGTCGCGCTTCGTCGTCCTGTGGGGCGCCGCCGCCCGGCTCGAGCGCGCGCTCATCCAGTTCATGCTCGACCTGCACACGCGCGAGCACGGCTACACGGAGGTCGCGGTCCCGCACCTCGTGAACGCCGACACCATGCAGGGGACCGGGCAGCTGCCGAAGTTCGAGGAGCAGGCCTTCAAGACGGCCGAGCCCGACGACAACCGGGCCCTCTACCTCATTCCGACCGCCGAGGTGCCGCTCACGGGGCTGCACGGCGGCGAGTTCCTGCCCGAGGCGTCGCTCCCGCGGCGCTACGTGGCCTACACGCCCTGCTACCGGCGGGAAGCGGGCGCCCACGGGCAGGACACGCGGGGCATGATCCGGCAGCACCAGTTCGACAAGGTCGAGCTGGTGAAGATCACGAACCCGGCGTCGTCCTACGACGAGCTGGAGTCGATGATGTCCGACGCGGAGGCGGTGCTGCGGCGCCTCGAGCTGCCGTACCGCGTGATGCTCCTCTGCGCCGGCGACATCTCGTTCGCGGCGGCGAAGACGTATGACCTCGAGGTGTGGCTGCCGGGGCAGGGGAGATACCGCGAGATCTCATCCTGCTCGAACTGCGAGGCATTTCAGGCGCGCCGGGCCGGGATCCGCTACCGGAGCGCCGCCGGCAAGGCCGACCACTGCCACACCCTGAACGGCTCCGGGCTGGCGGTGGGCCGCACGCTCATCGCGATCCTCGAAAACTACCAGGAGGCGGACGGTACCGTCGTGGTCCCGGAGGCGCTCCGCCCCTACATGGACGGCGCCGCGACGATCAGCGCCCGGAGCTGACGGGCCGCACCACGGTGATCGAGACCGCCACGACCTTGCCGGCGCGGCGTGCCGTCTCGATCGTCGCATAGTCGCCCGTCCGGAGGTCTCCAGGCGCCAGCGGGGTTTGCTTGAACCCGCCGGGCCAGTCCGCAGTATCCGCCTCCTCGACGCGGGAGACGAGCATGATGACCGTCTCCGGCGTCAGCGCGATCGGCTCGGTCAGGATCTGGTTGCGCCCGGGCGCGATCCCCGCGCTGATCTCCTCGAGGGTGAGCGACTGCCCGCTCGGGGCGACGGCGAGGATCGTTCCCGATCGCTTGCCCTCCGCAAGCGACGGTGACGTCGATAGGAGACCCGCCAGCAAGAACATCAGGGCCAATACCGGCTTCATTTCGCACCTCCTGGCGGCCGCAACCCGCGATGGCCCACCCACGGCAATTTGTTGACCGTGCGCGACCGGGCTCCTCGGAGAGGGGCTTCGGCCCTTCCGAAGCTCCCACGGAAAGGCTTGCGCAAGGCGGAGCCGGCGTGCGGCACGGCGAGCCTTGCCGCGCTGGTCGCTGTTAACTCCGACAGGACCCTAGGGTAGCGTGAACTGCCGCTCTGCGTCAGGGTCCGGCGTCGCCTATAATCCGAAAGCATGGACGAGCTGGCCGGAGGGGTGGCCGAGTCCGGTTGAAGGCACCCGCCTTGAAAGCGGGCATCCCTGAAAGGGGATCGGGGGTTCGAATCCCTCCCCCTCCGCCAGCGCCGGCTCAGCGCCGGCGCATCCGCTGGCCCGCCTGGTTGACCTTCGCTATACTACGGGGGTTTCTCGCCGGGAGAGGTGGCCGAGTCGGCCGAAGGCAGCCGCCTGCTAAGCGGTTACAGGGTCAAAAGCTCTGTCCAGGGTTCGAATCCCTGCCTCTCCGCCATGCGCCCTTAGCTCAGTTGGATAGAGCGTCGGACTACGAATCCGAAGGTCGGGGGTTCGATTCCCTCAGGGCGCACCAACCAGATGCCCAGCTCCTAGCTCCTCGATTCCTTCAGGGCGCGCCAACTTGCCTAGCGCTAGGCCCGGTTGGCCTAGATCTCTGGCCCGCCGCGCCGGCGCTGTCGTTCGCCGCTGTCGGCACCGGCCGTTCCCTGCAGTCGTTGGCGACAACCGCCCCGTGGTCGACCGCGGGCAACGAAATCAGCGCCCGGCGCGCGGCCTCGCAGAGCTCCCGGCTCGGCATGATGACGACGCCGCGCTCGTAGTTCACGGCGGTGCCGAAGAGGATCTGATAGGCGAAGATCCAGGCTAAGATTGGATCTCTCCACCGCGGTGGAAGCGCTGCCAGACGCATGCCTGCTGGGGCTCGGGCAGAACGTAGCCGCTCGCGGTCGCCGCGCCGGAGTCATACCAAGCGGGCGTCGGCCCGTCCGGATCGTCGTCGACGCCCAGGAGGATCGACTGTGATGCTCGGGTGGTATCGGCCGGCGTGGGCGGTGGCGCCGACGTCCGGTACCACGAGAACACGTATTCCCGCGACTCCTGGTCGACGTACCGCACCTGCTGGATCCTGATGGGATGGACATTGCCGGCCCGCCCTCGCTGGGAGAAGAGCGCGGTCCGGACGGCCACGGGCTGCAACGCCGAGAAGGGCGGAATGGTCGGCGGCAGGCAGACGCTCTCCTCGGCCCTGGCCGGGCCGGTGGGGACGAGGGTCGGGGTCAATACGGTGAGGAATGCCACGGGCAAGGTCCAAAGCGCGCGCTGTTTCATCGTCCTCCTCCTCCTTGGCTCCGAAGTTCTCCCGGAGCGAGGCCCTCGAGCGGGTGACGCGGCGTGGACGGAGTGAGAGCGACAAGGACTGGCGAAAGAGAGCGACGAGCTGCCGAGAGTGCTGAACTGGGACGGGGTGTTCCGGACCGCCGCGTGCACGGGTCGACCACCGGGAGCGACAAGGCCGCGCGCGGCGTCACCATCGGCTCATCAACCGGGTGAGCGCCCTCGAAGACGAAATACGTCACTCCTCACGCTCGAAAGTGACAATGAGCGGCTCATCTGGACCCTTTCTCGGGGAATCGCGTCATACCCATGGGACAGTGCATTGCGCGTGCCAGCGGCGACCAATCGGCCGCTCGTCGGTGATATTTAGTGTCCCGAGCCAGAAATGAGCCGACAAAGCGCCGGGCGGGGTAGGGGGCTCTCCCCGCTGGACACGCTAAGTCACGGAGCGTCGCCGCGCTCAAATGGGGCCACGAGATCGATGGTGGTCGGCTTCGGCGATCCGCGCGAGCGCACGGTCCCGCGGGGCGAGCCCCCACCTCCCCCTGGCGCGGTGAGTCAACGGACTTTCGCCCCGGGACACTAGGATGCAAAAGTGTCTAGGCACTGGATCGGAGCCGACTGGGGGAAGCCGCGTATGTATCGTCAGCCGATGTAGTGGCGAGGCCCGGTACGCGAAGACTTTGCGCCACGGCTAGACCAGGAGCCCGTCCGAGACGGTTGTCACCGCGTGCAGGCGTCGGGTTCGGAATCAGCGCTCCGGCTCGCTGGAGCTCGCGCCTCGTGCAATCGCGGAATGGCGGCTCCGACTCGCTCGACTCGGGCCTCGCCTCGCGCCGCGCTCGGCGACTTCGCCTGATCTCGGAATCGGAGGCTCGGCTGGCCTTGGGCTGCACCTCGCACTGCGGGCTCGCGGCCGGCGCTCAGCTCCAACGTCGGGCTCGCCGCGCACAATTTCGGGATCGGGGGCTTCCGGCTGCCTCGCTCGCGTCGCGCTGCCACGTCGGCGCAACCGGACCGAGGGGGCGCCTTCCGGGGGGCGTCGGGGGCCAGAGGCCTACAAGGTGTCGGGTTCCACCTCTGCGCCGGCGCCCGTATCGGGGCGGAGGTGGGAGTCGACGACGGCCATCCCGTCAGAGCGTGCCTGCCAGGTCGATGCCGTGAAGCGGAGTGGAGCGAGCAGCGGGGGCGGTGAGAGATCGGTCTCGGAACCGAGAAGCGCCTCGATGTAGTCGTAGAGGGCAAGCGCGATCGCGCCGGAGTTGACCGACTGGAAGAAGACCTGGCGGCCGTCAAAGAGCAGCATGACCACGTTCGCGAGGGCGCAGGGTCCGAGACAGCCGCCGATGGTGAGATGGACGCGGTTGCGAAGCCGGCGGCGCTCCCACTCCTGGTGGAACAGCTCGCGGGGCAAGGGAGGGAACCCATCCTGAGTGCGTCCGCAGCAGCAGCCGTCCGCACACACGAAGAGGTGCCCCCGGGTGCGGGGGACGTGCACGTGCTGGCCGTCGATCCGATCCACGATATTGCGCACGGTGGCTCGCGACGCTGCGACCGCGTCGTCTCCGGTCACTCCTCGTCTCGCCTGACCCCGTCAGGCAGGTTGCTGAAAGAGACCCGATCGACTCGTCTCACTGTCGCGTCCTCGCCGCGTTGCCGTTCTGGGAGTCGCCGGCTCGCGGCCGGCTCGACCGTCATGAGCTGAGCGCGGCTTCCGGGCCGTGGCAGAGCCGCCGCCTGCCTCGCGAGGTCACCGCTCGCGGGATCTCTTGAGTGCCCAGCCGGATTCTGCGCCGGCGACTCGGTCTCCCTTCCCCCTGCCACCCAAGCTACAGGCCTCCGGCGCTTGCCCCGGTGTGGTTGACTCTCACTGAACACTTCTGCCCTTTCCGGACACGCGCTCCGCCGGCGCAGTACGAGTTTCGGCGTCCGACCGGGTCGCGCCCGAACAACGAGGCCGGCGCCGGGTGGGGTGCCGATCGCTGCTGGCGCGGGCGCCCGGACGCTGACGATAGCTCGCGCAAAGTAGCCCAGGGATCCCGCCCGGTCAAGGGCGCCGGCGCGGCTTGATTCCGTAGGATGATCCGAGTAGCTTAAGGAGTCTGCCGCCTGCGCCATGATGGTCGGGAGTGTCGCTGCCGAACGTGCCGACGCGAAGTACATGCGGGAGGCGCTCCGGACGGCCCGACGTGGAGCCGCCGCCGGCGAGGTCCCGGTGGGCGCGGTGATCGTGGTGGAGGGCCGGGTGATCGCCGGGGCCCATAACGAGCCGATCGCCCGTCACGACGCGACGGCGCACGCGGAGGTACTTGCGATTCGCGAGGCCGGGCGCGTGATAGGGAACTATCGGTTGCTCTCGGCACGGCTCTACGTGACGGCCGAGCCGTGCGTGATGTGTTGCGGCGCGATCGTCAGCGCGCGGATCGAGCACGTGATCTACGGGGTCGCGGACCCGAAAGCGGGCGCCGTGGAGTCGCTCTACCACATCCTGGCCGACGCACGGCTGAACCACCGGCCGAGGGTGACGAGCGGCGTACTGGCGAGCGAGTGCGCGGACCTGCTGCGCGAGTTCTTTCGATCACGACGGACCTGAGCTGCGGAGGGGTGGCCGAGCCCGGTTGAAGGCGTCCGACTCGAAATCGGATAGAGGCCCAGAAGGTCTCTCGGGGGTTCAAATCCTCTCCCCTCCGCCAAACCTTCCCGGAGAGGTGCAGGAGCGGCTTAACTGGCACGACTGGAAATCGTGTGTACGCCAAAAGCGTACCGGGGGTTCAAATCCCCCCCTCTCCGCCATTCGGTTAGCGCCGGGGCCGCTCGCCGGGCTCCGCGGCCCGGCGCTCGGCGAGACGCAGGCGACGCGGGCAGCCGGCGCAGCTCCGGGCGCCCGGGGTCGAAGCTGGCATGAGATACCTCGTTCAGCCGTCGTCCATCAACCACCTCGAGCCGCCGCTCGGCTCGGTGTGGCCCGGCTCTCGGAGCGGCTCCACCTGAACGCCGTCGTTGTCGACACGGCCGGGCCGATGCGGGGGACGACCGAGGCCAAGCGCTACGGGGGCGCGCCGCGTGTGCCGAAACGAGGCTGGAAACGGTCCCGGGACCGTGTGTATAGTGCACCGTGGCCGTGCTAGACGGGGAGGTAGCGGTGCCCTGTAACCCGCAATCCGCTCTAGCGGGGTTGAATTCCCTCTCGAGGGTTGTTCGCGTTGAATGAGCCTCATGGGACGGCGATGAAGGCTGGGCCCCACGCAACGAAACTCGTCGAACCCCGCCAGGCCCGGAAGGGAGCAACGGTAAGGCGACCCTTGCGTGTGCCGTGGGAGTACCTGGCCGGAGCAGGTTCTGTGAGGAGATCGCGGGGCGGGCTGCTCGGAAGAGGGTGCACGGCCATTTGATGGCCTACCAGGTTCTGGCGCGAAAGTGGCGCCCGCAGGTGTTCGAGGCCGTGGTCGGCCAGGATGCGATCACCCGCACGCTGAAGAACGCGCTCCTCTCATCCCGCCTCGCCCACGCCTACCTCTTCGCCGGTCCGCGCGGGGTGGGGAAGACTACGACCGCGCGCTTGCTGGCGAAGGCGCTCCTGTGCCTTGAGCGGAAGGACGCCGAGCCGTGCGGAACGTGCGCGGTCTGCCAGGAGACGCAGGCGGGGAGCGCGGTGGACGTGATCGAGATCGACGGCGCCTCCAACCGGAAGATCGACGACGTCCGGATCCTCCGCGAGAACGTGAAGTACGCGCCGGCGCGCGGCCGGTACAAGGTCTACATCATCGACGAGGTGCACCAGCTGACGGGCGACGCGTTCGACGCGCTCCTCAAGACGCTCGAGGAGCCGCCGCCGCACGTCATCTTCATCCTGGCCACCACCGATCCGCGTGAGATCCCGGCGACCGTGCTCTCACGGGTCCAGCGCTTCGACTTCAAACCCATCTCGCTCGAGGCGCTGACGACGAGTCTGGCGCGGATTCTCGGCGAGGAAGGCGTGAAGTTCGACCCGGCCGCCCTTCCGGTGATCGCTCGGGCCGCGCAGGGCTCGCTCCGGGACGCGCTGTCGTTGCTCGACACCGCGATCGCCTTCGGCGGTGGGGCGCTGGAGGCGGAGGCGACCGCCCAGGTCCTCGGCACCACGGCGCCCGAGCACGTGCGTGCCCTCGTCGCGGCGCTCGTCGGTCGCGACGCCGGGGCGGCACTGGAGTCGGTCGATCGGGCGGCACGCGAGGGCGAGGACATCGCAGTCCTGGCGCGCGAGGCGCTCGAGCTTCTGCGGCTCGTCCTGATTGTCAAGGCGGCGCCGACAGTCAAGCTGCCCGATCTCGCCCCGGCGGAGGCCAACGAGCTTCGCGCGCTGGCCGAGGGCACGAGCCTCGACGAGCTCCTCTACCTCCTCCGGGCGTTCCTGGAGGCGGCGCAGCAGATCCGCGAGTCACCGCATCCACGCGTGGAGCTGGAGATCGCCGTCGTGCGAAGCACACGCCGGCCCGTTCCCCACGCGATCGACGAGCTGCTGAAGAAGATCGACGAGGCCGAAGCGCGGCTCCGGAAGGGTGTGGCCATGGCGCCCGTTGTGCCACGGCCGTCGCCCCAGGGCGATCTGCTCTCCGTGCCCGCGGCGGCGAGCGAGCCGCCCGCGCGGCCCGCCGAGCGTCCGGCCCGGGTCGCCGAATCCACCGGGACGGCGGCCCCGCCGCAGCCGGCGTCGGGACTAGCGGCGGGGTGGGCGCGCGTGGTCGAGGACGTGACGCGGATGAAGGCCATGCTCGGGGCGGTCGTCAGCCAGGCTGTGCCCCTGGAGCTGGTCAACGGTCAGCTCAGGATCAGGCTCGACGGCAACCAGTTTCACCGGGAAATGCTCGCGGATCGTGCCAATCGGGAGCTGGTCACGCAAGTCGTGCGCAAGCACATCGACGGCGCCACCCAGCTCGACGTGATCGATGCGTCGGGCGCCGGAAGCGGCGTGCAGGACCATCCGGTCGTCCAGGCGGCGCTCCAGCAGCTCGACGGTGAGATCGTCGCGGTGCGGCCCCGGGTCCCCGAAGGAGAACACCAGTGAAGGGCTTTGGCAACCTGATGAAGGAGGCGCAGAAGCTCCAGGAGCGCCTGGCCGCCGTGCAGGACGAGGTGGCGAAGCGCAAGGTCGACGCGACCGCGGGGGGCGGGATGGTCACGGTCGAGGCCAACGGCAAGCAAGAGATCCTGTCGATCAAGATCGACCGCGAGGTCGTCAACCCCGACGACATCCAGATGCTCGAGGATCTGGTAATGGCGGCGTGCAACGAGGCCCTGCGCAAGTCGAAAGACATGGTCCAGCAGGAGCTCTCGAAGCTGACGGGCGGCCTCAAGATCCCGGGCATGGGCATGTGAGCGCCGTCGCGTGGCCTACTACCCCGAGCCCGTCGCGCGATTGATCGAGGCTTTTCAGCGCCTGCCGGGTATCGGGCCCCGGACGGCGCAGCGGCTCACGTTCTACTTGCTCAAGCGCTCGGCCGACGAGGTGCGTGAGCTGGCGGACGCGTTGGTCGCGGTCAAGTCCAGCATCTGGCACTGCCGACAGTGTTTCAACGTGACCGACAGCGACCCCTGTCGCATCTGCGCCGACCCGGCGCGGGATGCCCGCCTGTTGTGCATCGTCGAGGAGCCGAACGATCTGCTAGCGATGGAGCGCACGGGCGAGTTCCACGGCCGCTACCACGTCCTGCTCGGAGCCCTCTCCCCCCTCGACGGGATCGGCCCCGACGATCTCAAGGTTCGCGAGCTGTTCGATCGGCTCGCGCGCGAGCCCGTGGAGGAGATCATCCTCGCTACTAACCCCAACGTGGAAGGCGAGGCCACGGCGATCTATCTGTCCAAGCTCCTCAAGCCCTACAACGTCCGCCTCACGCGGATCGCCCGCGGCTTGCCCGTCGGCGGCGATCTCGAGTACGCGGATCAGGTGACCCTCTCCAAGGCCTTGGAGGGCCGGCGGGAGATGCGGTAGTCTCCCGGCGATCGCGTCGAGCGTAGGGCGGGCGGGTCGGACCGTGCGCCGGGGACGGGCGCGCTAGCCACCGGAATCCAGGACCGTTCGGCGCGTCCGGGCGCACACCGACACCAGGCGGCAGGTTGGGTTCAGGTGTCCGTCCCCCAGCACGCAGAGCCTGTCAGCGGCCACCCCATACTGGGCCGCCGCGGGGCGTTCCCGTCGGCCCTCGCGGGGCGCGGTACGGGAGGCGTGTAGTGATGAAAAAGCCAATGACCGCGCGGCGCGTCCGGGCTCGGCGTTCGCCGCACGCGTGCTATAGTACGGGGTCGTTCAAACCTTGGCATTCCCCGGTAGCTCAGTCGGTAGAGCGCCTGACTGTTAATCAGGATGTCGCTGGTTCGAGTCCAGCCCGGGGAGCCAACGCGTTCAGGTGGGTCGCTACAGCGCCTGCGCTTGACCGTCTTGGGCGGAGATGCGGCGCGGTGGCCACCGCTGGGCCACCGTTACCCGCTTGACCGAGGCACTGGGTTGCCACAGTCCGAGCCCCATATCGTCGCGGCGGTTCGCGAGAAACTTCGTGCGGGTGTGCTGCCGCGCGAGGACCCGTCCAAGGTCTGGGCCGGACCCGGTCAGGGGTTGCGCTGTCATGCCTGCGATCTCGTGATCTCGCCGGCGCAGATCGAGCACGAGGTAGACGGCCCTGATCGCCCCCACCATCCGCCTCCACGTCAGCTGTTTCGGGATCTGGGACGTCGAACGGCGCCTGCTCCCGCCGTCGTGACCGCTGTTGCCTCGGGCGTCGCGCCTCGGACATACCAGTAGCCCAGCCTCGGGATTCAATCGCCTGAAGCCGCATGATGAAACTACCAAAGACAAGGAGACCTGTACACGCTCGCCCAGCCTCGGAATTCAATCGCTTCAAGAGCCGCTGGCGAGACGCTGCGGAATCTTGGCGCGTTCGACCGCTGTCGTTCGGGAAGCCGCGCAGCGGTCACGTGCTCGGCCCCCGTGAGTCAGATCTGCCAGAGGTAGAGGACGTGCTCCTCCCCGCGCTCGGAGCGGATGCGCTCGATGCGAGCGGGGACCCAGTCGCCCATGTCGTGGGTGTGGGAGATGACCCGAGCGCCCGGCCGGAGCTGGCGCTGAAGGATCGGACGGAGGAGGAGGTTCGCGTCTCGGGTGAGGTAGAGCGTGACCACCGTGGCGGGGGAGACGTCTACCGTGAGCGCATCCTGCTTGACGAACGTCACGAGCGACTCGACCTGCTCCCGTCGTGCCGCTCGCTGGGCGAACCACACGAGCTTCGGATCGATCTCGACCCCCACGCCGCGCGCCCCATGGCGCTTGGCCGCCTGGATCACGATGCGGCCGTCGCCCGAGCCGAGGTCGTAGACGACGTCCGCCGGCGTAACCTCGGCAAGCTCGAGCATCCGCTCGACGACCTCGATAGGAGTGGGAAGGTACGCGGCAAGGTTCGGGGCCGGCCGGGAGGGTTCAGGTAGCGTGACACAGCTGACGGACGACAGCAGGATGACCACCGACAGGATGACTATCGAGATGAGCATCATTGGCGAGATGAGCATCGCTGGGTGGCTGAAAGGGCTGCGCGTGGGCGCCATGGGCACGCTGACGTTACCGCGGTCGAGGGACGATGTCGAATCACAAGGCCAGCGCTGCGCCGCCGATGTCACCGCGGGCGCCAAACGGTGTTGACCAACGCGCGCGTCGGACGCATGCTTGACGCGCCCGGTCCAGGCCGAACTCGAGCGGCGAGGAGGAGAACCGATAATGCCCGATCCCAGGGATCGCCCGCTGGCTGCGCTCTCCCCGGTGGAGACCATCGATCCGGACCGGCCCGAGGCCGAGCCCGAGGCCGGGATCGCGCTCTGCCTCTCCGGGGGCGGGTATCGGGCCATGGTGTTCCACGTCGGGGTGCTCTGGCGGCTCAACGAGGCCGGCTATCTGCCGCGGCTCGCCCGCGTGTCCAGTGTTTCGGGAGGCTCGATCACCGCCGGGCTGCTCGGCCTCAAGTGGGCCCGCCTGGACTTCGACCAGATGGGCGTCGGCCGAGGGTTCGGCGCCGAAGTCGTCGCGCCGATCCGCGATCTCGCGGGCCGGACGATCGATGCTGGCGCCATCATCGGAGGGATCCTCTTGCCGGGCGGAAGCGTCTCCGACAAGGTGCAGGCGGCCTACCAGAAGCATCTGTTCGGGGACGCCACGCTTCAGGCTCTGCCCGATCGGCCCCGGTTCGTGATCAACGCCACCAACGTGCAGTCGGGGGCGCTCTGGCGCTTCTCGAAACCCTACATGGCAGACTACCGGGTCGGGCGCGTGACCCGGCCGACGCTTCCGCTTGCCACCGCAGTGGCGGCCTCCTCGGCCTTTCCGCCAGTGCTGTCTCCTGTCGACATCGAGCTCAAGCCGGGAGACTGGGAGCCGGTGACCCCCGGGGGCGGCGTCGACCTCCACGGCGAGCCGTACACGACCGAGATCGTCCTGAGCGACGGCGGGGTCTACGACAATCTGGGCCTCGAGACGGCCTGGAAGCGCTACGACACGATTCTCGTGAGCGATGCCGGCGGCAAGATGCAGCCGGAGCCCGAGCCGGAGCGTGACTGGGTCCGCCATATCCTCCGCATTCTGGACATCATCGACAACCAGGTGCGGAGCCTCCGCAAGCGTCAGGTGATCGAGGCCTTCCGCCGCAACGAGCGGAAGGGCGCTTACTGGGGCATCCGCACTGACATCAGGGACTACGGCCTTGCGGACCCGCTCGCATGTCCCTTCGACCGCACCACCGAGCTGGCCAAGCTTCCGACGCGCCTCGCCCGGATGGAGCCCGTGATCCAGGAGCGGCTCATCAACTGGGGCTACGCAGTCGGCGACGCCGCCCTCCGGACGCACGTCGACCCGGGCCTTCGGCGCCCCGCCGGGTTCCCGTACGCAGCAGCCGGGGTGTGACCCGGTGAAGCTCACCCGGGAGCAGATCGACGCGCTGATCTATGGAGGGCCGGGCGCGTCCCGCTTCACGCAGGACTCCCCGGTCCTGCCCGACGTGTGGATCCGGTATGTCGAGCAGCCCGCGGGGCGGCACGAGCTGCTGTTGACGCCGTACCAGGACCCGAAGGAGGGGCGAACATCGGCCGGCCGGCTGGCCAAGGGCCTTCGTACCCAGCTCGAGCGATATCACGGCCGCGCGAGCATCCACGGAGATGAAGGGCACGTGCGGGACGCCGAGATCGCGTATAACGTGACGACCGTGGTGGCCCGGCTCACGTTCACGGAGCTGGTGCGCGTGGTCCTCCCGCTTTCCTTCTGGTGGAAGGATCGCGTCGACGAGAACGTGGAGGGCGTGCTGGACCGGCTCCAGGAGCCTGAAGGGAAGAAGCTGGCCGTCTCTGTGCTCATGGACCCGCTCGGCGGCCTGGGCAAGCAGTCGCCGGACGTCCTGTGGATGGCGCAGGTGATCGGCACCATCGAGTACGCGCGCACCCACGACAGCGCTCCGTACGATGGCTGGCCCCCGCTCCTGGAGTCTGGAGATGACGTCGACGGTGAGAAGCGCCGCGCGTACTATCAGGACATCGTCCTGGCGCTCAGCGCGTTGATCCAGCATCGCGAGGTCCCGGCCCATCCGCCGGCGCTGGTCTGGTCGGTCAGCCTGAACCGCACCGCCCGCTCGACCGTCTGGCGCTCGCGCACGACGGTGAAGGCGGACGCGGCCGGTCGGGTCTTCGACGTGAGCTGCCGGGAGCTGGCGTGGGCGGTGCTCGACAGCGGGATCGATGCGAGGCACCCGGCATTCCGCCAGCGGGACGAGAAGGACAAGCCCTACCCCCGTCCGTTCGAGGACGGCAAGAACCGGACGCGGATCGTCGCGACCTACGACTTCACGGGCGTCCGGGACCTGCTGCGGGTGGACACGCTTGATCCCGACACTCCCGATGACGCGCTCCCGCCGGGCATCCGTGCCAGACTCACCACCGACGCCGGCCGGAGGATCCGCGCGCGCCTCCTCGAGAACTTCAACGACGGCCGCGATCTCGAATGGGACCTGATCGCCCCGCTGATCCGGATCCCCCACGAGGACGACACGAGGCCCGACCACGAGCGCTACCAGCCGCCCGTCCACGAACACGGCACCCACGTGGCGGGCATCCTGGCCGGTGACTGGGAACGTGACTATCACGGCCGCAATCCGGCCGGGACGCTGCACGGAGTCTGCCGCGATCTCCGGCTCTACGACCTTCGGGTTTTGAACCCGCGGGGGGAGGGCGAAGAGTTCAATATCATGGCGGCTCTCCAGTTCGTGCGTCACTTGAACTCCAGCTCCGAAATCATGACCGTCCACGGGGTGAACGTCAGCCTCTCGATCCGTCACGACATCGCGAACTTCGCCTGCGGACGAACGCCGGTGTGCGAAGAGTGTGAGCGGCTCGTGGGGGCCGGGATCGTCGTCGTCGCGGCTGCCGGCAACGACGGCTATCTCCAGTACATCACCTCGCGGGGTCCGCAAGACAGCTACCGCAGCATCAGCATCACCGACCCGGGCAACGCGGACGGCGTCATCACGGTGGGCTCCACCCACCGCTTCCAGCCGCACACCTACGGGGTGAGCTACTTCTCGAGCCGCGGCCCCACTGGTGACGGGCGGGCCAAGCCCGACCTGGTGGCGCCCGGAGAGAAGATCGAGGGGCCCGTGCCGAACGATGGATTCAAGGTCATGGACGGGACCAGCATGGCCGCGCCGCACGTGAGCGGGGCGGCGGCGCTTCTGCTGGCCCGGCACCGCGAGCTGATCGGACAGCCGGCGCGAGTGAAGAAGATCCTGTGCTCCACGGCGACGGACCTCGGGCGCGAGCGGTATTTTCAGGGCGCGGGACTGGTGGACGTCTTGCGCGCCATTCAGTCCGTGTGATGCGCCCGACACTCGAGGCGCTCCAGGCGAAGCACGGAGATGCCCTCCTGCTTCACTACGGGCCCGACGACCAGCCGGGCCTGGTCATCATTGACGGCGGCCCCACCGGGGTGTTCCGCGCTGTCCTCGCGTCCCGGCTTGCCGGCCTCGCGCAAGAGCGGGGCGGGACGCTGCAGGTGCGGCTCATGATGGTGAGCCACATCGACGACGACCACGTCCAGGGCATCCTCGATCTGACCGAGGAGCTGGCCGAGGCGAAGAAGGACCAGCGGCCGCCGCCGCTCAATCTCCGGGTCCAAACGCTCTGGCACAACACCTTCGACGATCTACTCGGCACCGAGGCTGATGCCCTCGCCGCGCCGCTGGCCACCGCGGCCCAGTCGGCCTCGGCGGGCACTGCGCTTCCGGCCGGGCTTCGCCTCGACCGTCCCGCGGCGGCGGTGGTCGCGAGCGTAGCCCAGGGCCGGAAGCTTCGAGACAGTGCCCGTGCCCTGGGCATCGCGCTGAACAGTCCCGTGGGCGCGCTCATCGAAGCTCCCGAGGGGGGCCAGCTCTCCCTGAAGCTTGGGTCCGGCCTCGGCTTCACGGTCCTCGGGCCCCGCGCCGAGCGCGTGGCCGCGCTCCGGGCGGAGTGGGACGAGCAGCTCCGGAAGATGCGCGCGGCGCGTCCGGATCAGGCCGCCGCCCTCGCCGCTGCCTTCGCCGACCGGTCGGTCTTCAACCTGTCAAGCCTCATCATCATGGCCGAGGTCGAAGGGGCCCGAATACTCCTCACCGGCGACGCCCGCGGAGATGACATTCTCCTTGGGCTCGAGCGGGCCGGCCTGCTAGCTGGCGGGGCATGCCACGTAGACCTCCTGAAGGTTCCCCATCACGGCAGTCAGCGGAACGTGACCGAGGAGTTCTTCCGGCAGGTGACCGCAGATCACTACGTCATCTCCGCCGACGGGCGCCATGGGAACCCCGACCTCGAGGCGCTCCGGATGATCCTGGAGGCACGGAGCTCCGCTGACTACCGCCTGTGGCTCACGAACCGCGAGGACCGGTTGATCGAGTTCTTCGCGGCCGAGCGCGGGCCCGGGAAGCGCTTCGACGTGGTCTTTCGAAAGGATACAGACCCGTCCATCGCCGTGGCGCTCGGCTCTGCACGCTCGTAGCCGCGGCCTGCGCCGTGCTTACGCGGGGCTCAAGGTCTGATGAGTCTCGGCGGTCGCGCGGATCGCGGTCCAGTCGTAGCGCATCGGAACCAACTGGACCTCGCTCCAGGCGCCGGCCTGGTCGGCGTAGTGGGGACTGCCGGGGTGTCCGGATGAGCCGAGCGGAATCACCCAGGCGCTCCGGTTCCAGTCGGCCAAGTCGAAGACGTAACGCGCGACCGAGGTGAGGGTCACGCCGAACCCGGCGGCCGGAACGAAGCCCGAGGCCTGGACCGTGTCGCCGTCCCCGCCCACCGCGAAGGACGGCGGATCGAGCAGGACCGCAAGCTCGGGGAATGCCGTCGACAGGGTGTGCCTCGGCCGGGTGACGTGGACGTGCCCCCAGCGCCAGGCCGCTTGGTCGGGCCCCAGGCGCTGGCGCAGCTCTGCGACCGCGGCGTCAAGCGCGGTGCGAATGGCCTGCCGCCAGTCCGCCCCGACCGGCAGCAGGCTCCGATCGTCGCGTGCGACCATTCGGAAGAGATCGGCCCGCAGTCGCGCCATGTGCGTGACGGCGGCGCCCGGCGTGGCGGCGAAGGCTTCGCGGGCCAGGGGTCCGAGGATCGGCGTCAGGAGGTCGCGCATCAGCCGCTCTCGGAACGCCGCGTAGATCGTGGCGGCGGCACTGTCCGGCGCCATCTCGCCGTTCCAGGCGAGGAGGACCTCGCGCGCCCAGCTTGTGTCCGGGTGTTCCGGCATCACGTCCTTCACGATCTCGAGAAGCTCGCGCGCGGGGATCGAGACCCGGTCGGCATGGACGGCGGCCATGTCGGCCGCGGTCGCCCGCTCGAGCGGGCGCAACCGTTCGATGAGGCGGCGGGTGCGGAAGTCCGGCGCGAAGTCGATCCCGATGTAGTGCGGGTAGTCGGCGCCGGCCACCCGGCTGTTGGCGGTGGCGACGAACCCGGTCTCGGGGTTCCGAACCGCCGGCATCTCCGCGAACGGCACCACGCCTTGCCACTCGTGGGTGCCGTCCCAGCCAGGCACCGGCAGCCAGGCGTTGGTGGCCGCGCGCACTGGGATGGTTCCTCGCGTGCGGTAGCCGATCGCACCGTGGACGTCCGCGAACACGAGGTTGTTCACCGGATCGACCCAGGGCTGCATCGCCGCTTCGAGCTCGTCGGCCGACGAGGCCCGCAGCATGGGCAGGAGCGCCTCGAACGTCCGGTTCGGCTCGGCAGTCGCGGTGTAGCGGAGGGCGAAGGCGTAGCCCGTTCGCGGGTCGCCGAGGACCACCGGTCCGTGGTGCGTGACGGTCAGGTCGATCTCGACCTCGGGGCCTCCGCGCACGCCGATCACCTCGCGGCGACCCTCGGCGCGAAGCCACTGCCCTCGGAAGTCGTAGCGGTTTGGATCCTCGCGCGCGAAGCGCTCGAGGTACAGATCCTGGTAGTCGGCGGCGGTGTGGGTGACACACCACGCGACGTGGCGGTTGTGGCCGAAGTGTGGGAGCCCTGGAACTCCGGGGAAGCTGAGGCCGATCGCGTCGAAATCCGGGCAGGCGAGGTGCTCCTGGTAGTACACGTTGGGGACGTCGAGGGGCCGGTGGGGATCGCCTCCCACGAGTGGTCTGCCCGACGCGGTCCGGGAACCGGCCAGGGCCCAGTTGTTGCTCCCACTCTCCCAGTCGGGAAGGCTCTCCATCGCCCGTTCGACCTCCGTCAGCTCTCGGAGCCCGTGGAGCGGCGGGCCATCGTACGTGACTCCGGGCGGAACGATCAGCATCGGGTTCTGGGGCGTGCCTGGACAGAGCCGCGCCACCCGGGCCGCACCGAGGTGCTGGACCAGACGGGCCCGCCACGCCTTCGTCTGCCACGTGCCCATGAGCACGTGGCGGACCTTGAAGACCACGCAGGAGTCCCACGGTTCCCACGGCTCCGGTCGAGCGCCGACCAGCGTGAACTCGACCGGCAGCGTCGCCGTTGTGCGAAGAGACGCGTTGACGCCGGCGGCATACGCGTCGAGCATGGCCCGGGTTGCCTGATTCACCGCGGCATAGTCGGCGCGGGCGCTCGCGGCCAGACCGAGACGGCGCATCTGCATGTCCTGGGCGAGAGCTTCCGATCCGACCACCTCGGCCCAGCGCCCATGGGCGCGGCGCCGGTCATACTCCATTTGCCAGAGGCGATCCTGGGCGTGGACGAATCCCTGGGCGAAGAACGCGTCGTGCACGGACGTGGCGCGGGTGTGAGGAATGCCCTGGGGATCGCGCCAGATCTCGACCGGTGCCTCGAGCCCGGGGATGCCCAGCGGTCGTGAGACGTCGGGGAGGGCGGCGGTCAGGTGCTCGGGCGTAAGGGATGGCATTGAGATCGTGTCGCCGCGTGCGGACACGGCGGAACGATTATGCCACTGGTCCGAACGGCCAGAGACCCTACGCGGATCTGGCGCAGGGTCTCTGCCGATGCAATGAACCGGCGATCGAGTCGCCTAGGCCAGCAGGGTGCGGAAAAACGCGCAGGCTGCCTTTTCAGCAGCCTGCTAGGCGGCCTTGATGGACTTGGTCTCGGCCGTCGCACCCTCGACCTGGATCTCGATCTTATTGGGAGCGGCCGCCGGTGGCGCCGGCACCTTCAGCTCGAGCATGCCGTTCGAGTAGCTCGCGTGGATCTTGCTGGGATCCACACCCTCGGGCAGCGAGAAGCTGCGCTCGAACGCGCCATAGGTCAGCTCCCGGGCGAAGTACTGGCCGCGCGCGCCTTCCGTCTGCAGCTTGCGCTCACCCTTGATGGTCAGCACGTTCTTGGTCAGCGACACGTGGACGTCCTTCGGATCGACTCCGGGCAGGGCCACACGGAAGACGTAGCTGTCGTCCTTCATGCTCCCCTCGACCGCGGGCCACCACTCGCCGCGTGTCGTCGGCTCCGGATCCGACCAGTCTCCCGAGGGCTTGAGAAACCGGTCAATCAAATCATCCATCTCCTTCCGGAACGTCCAGGCCGAGCCAAACGGGTACCAGCGGGTTAGCATCGTCATTGTTCTCTCCCTTCCTTGGGATTAGTGAGTCTCATTGAATTAGTGAGTATCACTCATATAACCTTCTTCGCTACAAGTTATATAGCTGGGACAGCGACGCTTGTCAAGGAGGCGACGTGCGATGGGCTTGAAGGCGGAAAGAACAATTTACTTAGGGTGTTGCACCTCTGGCAACCGGCCTCAGCCGTCACTCGCCTCGTGATCGTGACAACTGGAGCATGGCGCGCCGAGAAGCCGTAGGGGAGTCTGGAGCGAACCTAGTATGCAAAGCATCTTACTGATTTACTGGCTGAAGTGAGTGGTGCCGGCCCTCGTGAGCGGGAGCGTACCTGGTCTGCCTCGCGTCTCGATCGATTTCGGACCCCGTCGCTCGGAATAGCCATCGCGGTGGTGCTCAGCCAGGAGGCCAAGGAGGAGGGCCCTCGGCACCTCGTCGCCTGCCCGACGACTGGCTTTCCAGGTCGCGGCCGGCCCGGTCGTCTGCTATTTTGGCATCGTGATACGAAACCGAACTACCAAGACCAAAGCGAAACCCACCAAGAGTGCCAAGGCCAAAGCTTCACTGGAGAGGCCCCGTGCCCCGAAGGCCCAGCGGACCGTGGCCGCCCGCGGGCCCCAGCGAGCGGCGCCCTCCGCGCTCACCCTCGTGCCGCCCTCGGCGCCAGCGAGTGTGCCGGCCGCCGCCGTCGAGCTGACGACGATCACGGTGCCCGAGCCCGCGCTCGCCGCTCGCGTACTTCCCCCCGAGCCCCAGGTATCGGTTCGGCTCCCACGCCGCGCGATATTCTTCGATGTCGAGAACTCGAGCCGGGCCGAGCACATCTCCGCCGTCGTCGAGCACCTCAATGTCGACCGGCTGGGTCACTTGATCGAGCTGTTCGCCGTCGGCAACTGGCGAGTGATCGGCCAGGACACCGCGCGGCTTCTGGCGCGAACGGGAGCGTACCTCGTGCACAGCGCGCCGTCCGTCGGTGTCCGCGACTGGAGTGACCTCCGGATCGCCGTGTCCGCGGGGGTATGGCTCGCGGGCGCCCGGCCAGGCGACACGATCGAGATCATCACCGACGATCAGGCGTTTGACGCAGTCGGGGATGTCGCGTCGAGTCTCGGCATCGGGTACCGCCGGCTGTCCTATCGCGCCTTGGTGAGCCAGCCGAGCGAACACGTTGTCAGCGAGGCGCCACCGAGCGAAGCGCGATCCCGGCGCCGTCGGCGGCGCGGCGGTCGGCGTGGCCGGCCCGAGGCGGCGCCGCGTCCGCCCCGACCCGCGGTCGCGGCGGCTCCGGTGTCCGCCAAGGCCCCCAGCGTTCCCATCGCTTCTCCGGCCCCGCCAGTCGCTCCATCTGAGCCTCAGACGGCTCCGCACGATGAGATCGTCGCGGTCGTGCGCAGTCTGATGGCGGCATCGGGCGGCACGGGGGTGAACCTCGATGCCCTGGCGAATGCCTTGAGGTCCGAAGGCTTTCGCCGGACGCCGGGATCGCCGCGGCTCATCACCCGCCTCCGGCGGATCAAGCAGCTCGCCCTCGATCGGAACGGTACGATCACGTTCGTCGACTCGTCCGAACGTGACGCGTCGGGACAGGACCAGCAGGCAGAGGTTCGCGCAGAGCATGTGGCGGGCGACGGCTCTGCGCCCACCGAGGCGCTTGCTCCGGAGGACCAGGCTCCGCGCGAGCCCGCGAGCGGCGGTGCGGCGGTGCTGGCGGCCGAGGGCGTCACCACACCGTCCGATGCCGAAGAGGCCGCGCCCGGGAACGAAAAGGAAAAGCGCGGCAGCCGCCCGCACCGCTGGCAGCGATATCGGCGCGGCGGCCGCCGGTGGCGCCGGCCCGGCGGCGAGGCCGCGGCCGCTCCCGCGCCGGCGTCCCCCTGAGTGTTTCCTTCGCTCCCCCACGCCGCACCGCGATCGAGATCCCGGGCGGAGGGCGTGGGACGGTCCTGCGGGCAGCCCCGAGTTGAGGTCGACAACGGACCCAGGGCGCCCATTGACAGCGTCGCGGTGATGCCTATAGTGGGGGCCGGCATGGATCAGGGGGCGGGCGGGGCGAGTCGACGGGCGTTTCTTCGGTCCGGTATCGCCGCCGGTGCGGTCGCCGCGTGGCCGCGCGCGCTCGCGAGCCAGCCCAAGCCGAGGGTGCGCTTTGCCTATCTGCAGCTCGGGTGGGCTGCCACCGAGATCATCCACAAGGCCGACCTGCTTGGGCGCCGCGGGTGGTCCGCGGACTACACCGTGGTCTCCGGCTCACCGGGCGGGCTCGTCAACGCGTTCGCGGCGAAGAACGTCGACGCCATCGACATGAGCTTCGCGCTGACAGCCAAGATGTTCGAGGACGGCGTCCCGCTCCGCGTGACTGGTGTGGCCACCGCGCTGCTGGGCGCGGTGGTCCGCCACCAGACCTCTGGCATCAGGTCGGTCGAGGACCTGCGCGGGAAGAAGATCGCGGCCGTCGTCGGCAGCTCGACGTTTCTCGATATCCGCGCGCTGATACAGCGCGGCTACGGGGTCGACATCCAGCACGAGGCCCGCATCGTCACCGCCGTGAGCCCGCCCGACCTGGCGACCCTGCTGGCGAGGAAGGACGTCGAGGCGATGATCGGGTGGCAGCCCATCAGTGACCTCGCGGTGCAGAACGGGTTCGGCGTCTACCTGACGAAGCAGATCGACCTCTGGCGCGTCGCGACCGGCCGGAAGGCGGACTTCCCGGTGCACGTCTGCTACCTGGCCGACCCGAGCTTTCTCGACGCGCACCCCTGGTTCCCGGCGGACCTCAACGCCGCCCAGAAGGACGCCGTCGACATCTGGTACAAAGACGTCCCCCGCGCGGTCGAGATCGTCGCCGAGGTCACGAAGCTCGACAAGTCGGTCGTCGAGGTGGCGCACCGCGAGACGGTGAAGATGCTCCACGGGCTCGCGCCGGATCAGATCGAGACGCTGATCGTCCAGCTCAGGGTCATGAAGGACGGGGGCTTCCTGAAGGCGGGTATCTGGGAGAACCCGGACCGAGTCCGGCGCGAATTCTTCTGGCACGCCTGAGCAGCCGGCTCCACCTGCCCACCGCCGTCGTCTTCGCGGCGGCCGTCGGCGTGTGGGCCGCCCTCTCGATGCGCTACGGCGCCTACGTCCTGCCATCGCCGGCCGCCGTCCTGGCCGGGCTTCGGGAGATCGCCGCGTCGGGCGAGCTGTGGACGCATACCGGCGCCTCGCTGTACCGCATCGCGCTCGGCTTTGGCGCGAGTCTCGCGGCAGCGCTCCTGCTGGGCCTCGCCGCGTTCCTCTCCCGCGCGGCGCGGGGGGTGATTCACGATCTCCTGGCGATCCTCAACGCGACCTCGGTCTTCGTGTGGATCGTGCTCGCGCTGATCTGGTTCGGCCTCAGCGACTGGGCGCCGATCTTCACGACGTTCATGATCACGCTGCCGGTCCTGGCCTCGAACATCGTCGAGGGTATCGAGAGCGTCGACCGCCGGCTCCTGGAAATGGGCGACGTCTACCGGCTCAGCGGCTGGCAGCAGTTCGCGGCCATCGTGGTCCCGTCGACGGTTCCGCACCTCGTCGCGGGGTTGAAGGTGGGCTTCGGCCTCGCGCTCAAGGTCTCCGTCGTGGCCGAGATCTTCGGCGTGACGTCGGGGATCGGCTACATCATAAACGTGAGCCGCGAGGTGCTGGCGACCCGGATGGTTTTCGCGTGGGCCCTGGTCATGATCGCGATCATGCTGGTCACCGACAGGCTGGTCTTCGATTCGCTCTCGCGGCGGCTCGCTCGGTGGCGCTGAAGCTCGAGGTCTCCGGCGTCGGCAAGGACTTCCTGATCCCCGTGCTCGACTCCGTGTCCTTCGGTGTCGCGCCCGGCGAGTTCCTCTGCCTGCTCGGCCCGAACGGCTGCGGGAAGACCACGCTCCTCCGAATCCTCGGGGGGATGGAGCTGCCCACCCGCGGCCGGATCCTCCTCGACGGGGCGCCGCTCCCGACGCAGCTCCACCGCCGGATCGGCGTCGTCTTCCAGGATGATCGGCTGCTGCCGTGGCGGACGTTGCGGGAGAACGTGGCCCTGGTTCTGCGACCCCTCGGCCTCGGTCGCGCGGAGCGGCACGCGCGCGCGACCGAGCACCTCCGCCTCGCCGGGCTCCAGGGGTTCGAGGACTATTATCCGGGGCGGGTGAGCGGCGGCATGCGCCAGCGGGCGGCAATCGCGCGGGCCTTGGCCATCGAGCCCGATCTGTTGCTGATGGACGAGCCGTTCGGCGCGCTCGACGCCCAGAATCGCCGGGTCATGCAGGCGGAGATCCGTCGCCTGTGGCAGGCGACGGGCCGGACCATCGTCTTCGTGACCCACGCGATCGATGAGGCGGTGGCGATCGGAACGACGCTCCTCATCCTGTCGGCGCGCCCGGCGCGGGTTCGCGAGGTGATCCGGAACGACGAGCCGCTCGAGCGCGCCGCGCTCATCGACAAGCTCGACACGATGATCATGGAGGAAGTGGACCGGCAGCAGGGCACGCCAGGAGGGCCGCGATGATCAAGCCGTACACGGCGGTCGGGCTCATCCCCACGGTCCGGGGCATCCGGACCCGCAAGGACATCACGCAGAACCTCGAGCACCTGTCACACCTGGTGAAGGCGGCCGCCTGGCTGTCGAGCCTCGACCTGCCGGTCAGGTTGATCGCGTTTCCCGAGGGCGCGCTCCAGGGCTTCAACGACGAGGTGCTCGACCTCGACCACGTCACCTTCGCCCGCGAGGGCGCGATCGACATCCCGGGGGAGGAGACCGAGGTCCTCGGCGGGATCGCCCGGGAGTACGGCGCGTTCGTCATGGCACAGGCCAAGGCCCGACACCCCGACCTCAAGGACCGGTTCTTCAACGTCGGGTTCATCATCGACCCGCGCGGCACGGTAATCCTCCAGCACTACAAGGTCTCGCCCCTCTTCCCGGTGGAGCACTCGGTCTGCCCGCACGACGTCTACGACTGGTGGGTCCGGAAGTACGGCAAGACCCTCGACGCCTTCTGGCCGGTGGTCGACACGGAAATCGGGCGGCTCGGGATCATGATGGCGAACGAGGGATCGTATCCCGAGAACGCGCGGGCCCTCGCCCTCAACGGCGCCGAGGTGGTCTACCGCGCCTCCTACCCGCACCCGGCGACCGGCAACGAGATCTTCGAGATCCAGAGTCGCGCCCGGGCCCTCGACAACAACATGTACGTCGTCGCGCCCAACATGGGGACGTACTACCTGTTTCCCGAGGAGACGACGCCGATCGACACGTTCGGCGGACGGTCCTTCGTCATCAACTACAAGGGGCAGATCGTCGGCCGGCAGGACTACGGCGCGGGCTCGACCTACGTCGCCGGGGTGATCGACATCGAGGCGCTGCGCGACCACCGCGCCCGGGCCCAGTGGGACAACTGGCTCAAGGACCTGCGCACGGAGCTGTACCAGCTCCTGTACGCGAAGCCCATCTACCCGAAGAACCTCTATCTCCGGCGCGCGCCCATGAAGCACGCCGAGTACCGGCGGAAGGTCATCCTCCCTCAGATCAAGCTGATGCACGACCGGGGCATCTGGAAGAAGCCGGCGCGATGAGACCGTGACCGGCCTCGAGGGCCCTCGGCACCGAGCCGGACGCGATGGATTGCCGGGGGTGCGGCGGGCTTGCGATAATGCGGTTCCGCGTTCAGTCGAGACTCGAGCTTGGGAGGGAGGGCGCCGTGCCGAACATCACGATCCAGTGGTATGCGGGCCGGACGCAGCAGCAGAAGCGCGAGATCGTTGCGGCGATCACCGATGCGATGGTCAAGATTGGGAAGACGACCGCCGATCAGGTCCACATCGTCTTCCAGGACGTGGAGAAATCGGATTGGGGCACCAGCGGCCGGCTCGGAAGCGACCCCGCGTGACCAGCGACCTGCACGCGCGCGATCGGACAGGGGTGTCGCGACCTCGTTCCCGGCTCGAGCGCGGAGCGTGGGAGCACTCAAGGTCCCTGGAGGCCGGCAGGTGAGCGCTGGCCGATGACCACGGCGACGCTCACTGGCGCTGACCTCGCTACGTATCGCGAGCGGGGTCAGGTGACTCCCGGCGCCCGGATCCCGGGCGCGATGCTGGCGCGCCTACGCGCGGCCCTCGATCGGCTGATCGAGGAGAACCCACGGACGCGGCCGGAGCACCTCGTGCTCCGGTGGGGTGGTGGACTTGATACCTTGCCCACGCACACGGAGTTCCTCGAGGTAGCCCGTGACCCGGCGATCCTCGATCTGGTCGAGTCGGTGCTCGGGCCCGACATCGTCCTTTGGGGCGCCCACGTGTTCTGCAAGCCCGCCGGCGACGGACTGGAGGTGCCCTGGCACCAGGACGGCCAGTACTGGCCGATCCGCCCGCTGGCGACCTGCACCGTATGGATCGCGATCGACGACTCGAGGGCCGAGAACGGGTGCATGCGGTACATTCCCGGCTCGCATCGCACGCGGACCGTGTACCACCACCGGGTCGACGAGCGCCCGGGCCTCGCGATCAACCAGGTGCTGCGCGAGGATCAGTTCGACGAGGCGACGGCGTGCGACGTCGAACTCACGGCCGGCCAGCTCTCCATCCACGACGTCTACCTGATCCACGGTTCGCGCTCCAACCGGAGCGCGTGGCGACGGGCGGGGTTCGCCATCCGCTACATGCCCGCGACCTCGCTCTACGATCGGAGCCTCGCGTATCAGGGTGGAGCCGCGGCCATCCGGCAGAACATGGCCGTGCGACCGATCTATCTCGTTCGCGGCGCCGACCGCCATGGCGGCAACGACTTCATGGTCGGCCACGACCGGCCCTACGAGGTCGGCGTGCCGGACGGCGCCGCGCAGTGAGAATCTGCGTCATCGGTGCCGGGCCGGCCACAGTACGAGCGCGCTGCCTAATCAGATTGCGCGCAATTCACGAGTGGTCAACCAGGCGCGGACAGGTGGAGAGAGGCATCGGAGCGAGGGAGACTGCGTGAAGACCGCCAGCGAGCTCTTCGTCACACTGCCGGAGATTCGACGGGAAGCGAAGCGGCGACTGCCGCGCGAGGTGTGGAACTTCGGGGACGGCGGCGCCGAGACCGAGACGACGCTCCGCCGCAACCGGCGGGCGATCGACCGGCTCGCGATCCGACAGGACGTGCTGGTCGACGTGCGCGAGATCGATCTGCGCACGTCGCTGGCCGGCGTGCCGCTGTCCTGGCCCGTGGCGATCGCCCCGATGGGCGGCCTCATCCTGTTCCACCCCGAGGGCGACGTCGAGATCGCGCGTGGCGCCGGCCAGGCCGACACCCTCTTCGTCTGCAGCGGCGTGACCGGGTGGCCGGTGGAGACCGTCAGCGCCGCCGGCGCCGGACCCAAGATGTTCCAGCTCTACCACATCGGCGACCGCGGGTGGGTGTCCGAGCTCCTGGTCCGGGTGGAGGCGTCGGGGTTCCTGTCCGTCTCGCTCACCGTGGATGTGCAAGCCTACAGCCGGCGGGAGCGCGACATCCTCGCCCGCTACAGCCCGCGCGATGCGATGTCCCACGCGCCGAATCCCCGGGGTCCAGATCCCACCTATCCGGCGCGGCTCACGTGGGATGACGTCGAGTGGCTCAAGAAGACGACGCGTCTGCCGCTCGGGCTGAAGGGCATCATGACCCCGCGCGACGCGCGGCGGGCCGTCGAGCTGGGAGTCGACATCATCTGGGTCAGCAACCACGGCGGCCGCCAGCTCGACCAGACCCAAGCCTCGATCGACGCGCTGCCGCCAATCGTGGACGCCATCGCCGGCCGGGCCGAGATCGTCATCGACGGGAGCTTCAACCGGGGCACCGACGTGATCAAGGCAGTCGCCCTCGGCGCCAAGATCGTCGCGATGGGGCGCACGCCCCTGTGGGGCCTCGCCGTCGCCGGCGCCGCCGGCGTGGCGCGCGTCCTGGACCTTCTACGCGGGGAGCTCCGGACGAACATGGCGCTCTCCGGACAGACCAGCGTCAAGGGCCTCGCGCGCGATCTGATCTTCCGTATCGACTGAACCGAAGCGCGGCCCCGCCGGCTGATCCGTTCAGAAAGGAAAGCGCAGCCGCCACATCGCGACTCGACTGCCCAAGTACTCGTCACAGGATGGTCGAGACCGATCGGATCGAGGACGAGGACGGATGATTGCCCTGTAGAATGCGCGCGTGAGGAAAGAGGTCGAGCGGCTGGTCCTGCAGGCGCGGCGCGACCTCGAAAATGCCCGCAAGAACATCGGGATCGGCGCCCACGAGGTGGCCGCGTTCCTCTGCCACCAGGGCGTCGAGAAGTTCCTGAAGGCCGCGTGGATACACTCGAAGGGCCGCCGGCCGCCGCCAACTCACTACTTGAAGCAGCTCGGCGACGGCCTCAAGATTCCGAAGCGCCTGATGAAGCACCTGCTCTTCCTCAACCCTGACTACACGGTGTCGCGCTATCCAGACGCCGCGAACGGCGTGCCGTACGAGCTCTACGACGAGGAGATTGCCCACGCGAAGGTCAGCGCGGCCGAGGACGTGGCCCAGTGGGCCGAAGGGCTGATCCGGTCCTGAAGCGGTTCCAGAGCCGATACCTGCCGCGGTTGCGGCAGCACTATCGGCCGGCCTTGGTCCTCGCCTTCGGGTCCCGTGCGCGCGGCGAAGCGCTTGCGGAGAGTGATCTTGACCTGGTCGTCGTGTCCGAGCGATTCCAAGGCATGCCGTTTCTGGAACGGACCTCACGGCTCCTCGCCGATCTCGACGTGCCCTTCCCGGTGGACCTCCTCTGCTATACGCCGAACGAATTCAGGCAGAAGCGCCGAGAGCTGGGCATCGTGCGCGCGGCGGTCGCAGAAGGTGTGCGCCTCGACAACCAGCGCGGCGCATCGGCAGCCCGAGGGGCCGCGAAGTCAACGCCCGTTCGGGCGCGAGCCCGACTGGGCCGGCAGACGGGCGGGCCCAGGGCGGCGCAAGCGAGGAAGCTGGCTTCGCGGCGTCGTCGCATCTGAGCCTCGGCGCCGGGTGAACCGCTTCCCAGCTGAACTCCAGCGATCCGATCACTTCCCCACGCGCTTGGCTGCCGCGCCGCCGATCCCGCCTACAATACCCGTGCTCGCCACCGAACAGGAGAGGAGATCACTGATGGCCAAGCGGCGCGTGGTACTGACCGGAGCGGCCGGCTATGTCGCCCAGCGGATGTTCAAGGAGCTGAGTGAGCGGTGGGACCTGGTACCGGTCGACGTGCGCGAGACGGCACGGGATGGCGCCAGGATCCCGGGGATCGTGGTCGCCGATCTCACCCGACCGAATCGCGACGAGTACCGGCAGCACTTCCGGGGCGCCGATGCCGTGATCCACTGCGGCTACGTGAGTGCGCAGGGCCTCGATGCCACCACCTGGCAGGACAACAGCGACGGGAAGTTCTGGGCCGAGCACCAGAACGTGGCCCTCGCCTACAACGTCTACCGCACCGCGCTCGAGGAGGGCGTGCGGCGCGTGGTGGCGGCCAGCTCGAACCACGCCGCCGACTACTACGAGCGGCTGGTGTGGGCGGGTCAGCTCGACATGGTGACGCCCGAGATGCCACCCCGCTCCGACAACTGGTACGGCTGGGCCAAGGCCGCCTATGAGCTGCTCGGCTTCGTCTTCGCCACCGGCCAGGTCGGTGGGCGCACGCTCGAGGTCGTTCAGTGGCGGATCGGCGGCCCGCGCGACGACGACATCGAGCACGTGAAGCCGGGCGACATCAAGGTCATGCATCGGGCGGCCGGCGCCTACCTCTCCCGCCGAGACCAGGTCCAGCAGGCGATCCGGATGGTCGAGACCGAGCGCATCGAGGACGAGCACGGCGTCCCGTTCCTGATCGTCTACGGCATCAGCGGCAACACCCACCGCTTCTGGTCGATCGCCAACGCCCGGCGCGCGATCGGCTATGCCCCCGAGGATGACAGCCAGGTGAACTTCGCCGATAAGATGGCCGCCATCGCCCGCGCCGCGAAGCGGTAGTCGCGGCCTCAGGGAAGCCGCGCTCCGGCGGGCGAGCTCGTCAGGCGTTCTCGGGTGGGCCCAGGATCTCGTCGACGGTCAGCGTGACGTCCGGGAAGCCGGGGAGCCTGAGCCGCTCGCCGCGTCGGCGGACAGTCACGCTGGCGTACCCCTCCGGTCCTGGCTGGCTGCCGGCGATGATCGTGTCGCCGGGGAGATCGACCACCCAGGTCTCGGCTATGCCCGCCCGGCCATACGCCGGGAGCTTGACATCGCGGTCGCGGCGCAGCGACGTGTCGGCGACCGCGATGACGAGGTAGATGTCGGTGGGCCCGGGCTGGCTTGATCGATACCCGATTCCGTGATGCCGGGGCGTCCCAGCCCGAGTTGGGAGCAACCACCCCTCCCGATTCACGGATCCAGCGGGCGAACCTCCACGCGGGCGTCGTAGGCGGCCTGGCCGCCTGGGATGCGTGGATCGATCGCGTCGCTGGCCTCGGGCGACAGGCACGCGGCGCCGCTGGTCAACCTGTTGAGGCCGGGCCAGCCGTCGCGCATCCAGACCGCGCCCGGCCGCATGTCGGTGGTCACGTGGGCTCGGGCGCAGAGCGCTCCGCGGTCGTTCCAGAGCTCGATGGGCTGGCCGGCCGAGATGCCGCGTGGCGCCGCGTCGTCGGGATGGATCCAGAGGTCGGGCTCGGGGTCCGCCTTGGCGAGGGTGGGGATCACGCGGCCGGCGTCGTAGAAGGCGTGGAAGGCCGTGAGCGTCCGGCCCTGGCGAAGCTCGAGGCCGCGCGGCGCTGCCGCCATGGACCCGTGAGGTGACGCCGGCGCCCCGGATCCTTTCCGCGGCGGCACCGGCTCGCTGGCGGGGTCGGGCGGCGTGAAGGTCGGCAGGGCGGGGAGACCGGCCGCGGCGGCGCGGTCTGATCGAAGCTCGATCTTCCCCGACGGCGTTGGATAGTGGTGTGTCGCGTACGGGACGTGATAGAGGCCGCTCCGCTCGACGATGCCGCGTTGCTGGCGCAACGCCTCAACCGTGAGCGTCCCACCGTGCTGGGGCGCGAGATAGGCGGCGACATACTCCTCGACCGAGGACCAGGGAAAGAACCCGGGAATCGGGATGCGCCGAGCCAGCTCGCGCAGCACCTCGATCAATGACCGCGCCTGGCCCCGCGCCTCGATGGCCCGCTCCATGAAGTAGAGATGGGTCGCCGTGTCCTTGAGCCCGAGCTCCTCGAGCCAGACCGTGCCGGGCAAGACGATGTCGGCCACGCGCCGGATCGTGTCGTTCGCGAAGATGTCGAACGCCACGATCAGCCCGACCTTCTCGAGCTGGCGCTCCAGGTGCCCCGTGTCGGCGAAGGACGACAGCAGGTCGGTGCCGAGGAGAAAGAGCACGTCGAGGCCGGCCTGCTCGATGAGCCGCGCGATCGACGGCATGTGGCTCGGAACGTAGCTCCCGGGTGGCCGGCGGTCGAGCGCGCTCAGATCGGCGAAGCCGTCGCTCGTCGGGAACGACCGGTGCCGCGGGCCGAGACCCCCCCCGGGCACGCCGAGCTGGCCCGTGAGCGCCGGCAGTATACCGATCGCCCGCGCGGGCTCCCAGCCCTGCCGGTGCTTGAACATCGAGCTGCCGCCCAGCACGATCATTCCGGGCCGCACGCGGGCGTAGAGCCGGGCGAGATCGCGGATCTCCCTCGCGTCGAGCCCCGTGTGCGCTGCCGCCCACTCCGGCGTCAGCGCGGCGAGGTGCGCGGCCAGCTCGTCGAAGCCGACCGTGTGGCGCTGCACGAACTCGCGATCGACCAGGTGCTCCGCCACCAGGACGTGCGCCATGGCCAGCGCGAGCGCCCCGTCGCTGCCGGGACGGATCAGATGAACGGTGTCCGCGTGGCGCGCAGCCTCGGTCCGCCGGACGTCGATCACCACGACGCGGGCGCCGCGCCGCCGTGCCGCCACCAGGTGGGGCGCCGTGTTGGGCTGGCTCGCGAGGTTGGCGCCCCAGAGCAGGATCAGGTTCGAGTGGGCGCCCATGTCCTCCTTGGTGTGCGACTCGAGGACGCCGGTGAGCGCGAGCCCGTAGGCGCCGAGCGCCCAGCACACGATCGCGGGGTTCCAGACCTGGAAGCCGCCCAGATGCCCGAAGCGCATGATCAGAGGTCGGGCGATCGTAACGACATGGGCGCCGTGACCGAACCAGATGCCGACGCGCTCGGGCGGGGTCGCGCGGATGCGGCCGACGATCTCGTCGAGCGCGTCCGGCCAGGACACCTCCGCCCAGTTGTCGCGTCCACGGGCGCCCCGGCGGCGGGGCGCGAGCAGGCGATGCGGGTTGTCGGGGATCTCGATCGCCGCGTGCCCGCGGATGCAGAGGAATCCGCGGCTGTCGGGGTTCTCGCGATCCCCCTCGATCCGCTCGACGCGGCCGTCCTCCCCAACATCCACGAGCATCCCGCAGTAGGTCGGGTGGCAGTTCATCGGGCACATGGTCCGGACTCGACGTGATGGCATGGCGGCTACCGCCCCACTCCGGGCACGACGATCTCGATACCCAGCGCGGAGAAGGCCGCAAAGTGCCTCGCGTTGAAAGCGAGGAGGGCCGCGGCCTCGGCGCGGATCTCCTTGGGGATAACGAGCCTCCCCGCCGAATCGAGGGTTGTTTTCATGGCCGGAAGTCTACCAGAGAGTTCCGGGGGTGTCGGACGCACGGCGCGCGGGGCAAGGTGCCAGTCGAGCGTTGTCCCGGACCTCCCGGACCACTTCCGGACCCGGGCGCTCAAGCTCAGGGTGAGTGGCGATGCTATACTACCCGCACCGTGACGGACGATCGGAAGGCGTCCATCCGCGAGGAGCTCGCGGGCATTCTCGGTGCGGACGGTGTGCTGTCGCACCCGGACGAGTTGCTCGTCTACGAGTCGGACGGGCTGACGCTCTTCCGGGCCCTGGCCGACTTCGTCGTCTTTCCGCGGTCCGCAGAGCAGGTGTCCGCGGTCGTCACGCTCGCCAACCGCGAGCAGATCCCCTTCGTCGCGCGCGGCGCGGGCACCGGCCTCTCGGGGGGATGCCTGCCCACCGAGGGCGGCATCGTCATCTCGACGACGCGGATGAACCGCGTGCTCGAGGTCGACTACGAGAACCAGATCGCCGTCGTCGAGCCCGGCCTTGTGAACCTCCACCTCTCATGGGCGGTGGCGCCGCGCGGCTTCTACTATGCGCCGGACCCCTCGAGCCAGGGCGCATGCACGATCGGCGGCAACATCGCCAACAACTCCGGCGGACCGCACACGCTCAAGTACGGGGTCACCACGAACCACGTCCTCGGGCTCGAGGTCGTGATGCCGGACGGCGAGATCGTATGGCTGGGGGGGCGGACGCGAGACCAGCTCGGCTACGATCTGGCCGGCGTGTTCGTGGGCTCCGAGGGCACCTTCGGCATCGCGACCAAGATCGTCGTGCGCATCCTGAAGAAGCCCCAGGCGGTCAAGACGGTCCTGGCCATCTTCGACGAGGTGCCGCCCGCCTCCGAGGCGGTCTCCGCGATCATTGCGCGCGGGCTCGTGCCGGCGGCACTCGAGATGATCGATCACCTCACGATCCAGGCGGTGGAGGACGCGTTCGGCTGCGGGTACCCGCGCGACGCGGCGGCAGCGCTGCTGATCGAGGTCGACGGCCTCGCGGCCGGAATGGAGTCCCAGGTCGAGCGGATCGTCGCCGCCTGCCGCGAGTGCGGCGCGCGCGAGGTGCGCGCGGCCCGGGATGAGGCAGAGCGCCAGCTTCTCTGGAAGGGCCGCAAGTCGGCCTTCGGCGCCTACGGCCGGGTCTCGCCGGCGTACATGGTGATGGACGGCGTCATCCCGCGGACGCGCCTGCCCTACGTCCTGAGCCGCGTGGACGCGATCGTGGCGGCGCACGGGCTCCGGGTCGGCAACGTCTTCCACGCGGGCGATGGCAACCTCCATCCCAACATCCTCTACGACCCGCGGATCCCCGGGGAAGAGGCGCGTGTCGTCGCCGCCGGGGCCGAGATCATGAAGGTCTGCGCCGAGGTCGGGGGCTCGATCTCCGGCGAGCACGGCATCGGAGTCGAGAAGGCCGACTTCATGCCGTTCATCTTCAGCGGGGCGGACCTCGACCTGATGGGCCGCCTCAAGGCCGCCTTCAATCCCAGCGGCCTCTGCAATCCCGGCAAGATCTTCCCCACCAAGAAGTCCTGCGTCGAAGTCGGTCCGGTCGCCTACCGGCCGCACGCGATCGAAGAGAAAGGGCTGGCCCAGCGCTTCTAGCGCCGGGCGCCCGCGCGCTTGCTGCCAGAGGCACTGCTCGATTCCCTCCGGGCTGTTGTCGGTCCTGCCAGCGTCCTGTCCGGCGTGGATGCGTCGCCCTACGTGATCGATGGGCGGACCCCGATGGCCGTCATCTTCCCCGGCTCGACCGAGGATGTGAGTGCCGTGCTGGCCCAGGCCAGCGAGGCGGCGGTGCCGGTCACGCCATGGGGCGGCGGCACGGCAGTCGGGGTCGGCGCGTCGCCGGCCCGGCTTGGGATCGTGCTCAACCTGGGGCGGATGAGCGGGCTCCTCGAGCACGAGCCCGGAGACCTGACGGCGACGGTGCAGGCCGGTATGCCACTGCGGGCGCTCCAGACCGCGCTCGGCGAGCGGGGGCAATGGCTCTCCCTGGACCCGCCGGATGGCGACGTGGCGACGATCGGCGGCGTGCTCTCGGCGAACGCGTCGGGCTCCCGCCGCCATCTCTACGGGACGGCGAGGGACGTGCTGATCGGCATCACCGTCGTCTGCGCCGACGGCGCGGTGATCCGGGGCGGTGGCAAGGTCGTCAAGAACGTCGCGGGCTACGACATCCCGAAGCTCTTCGTCGGCGCGTACGGTACGCTGGGGGTGATCGTGGAGGCCACCGTGAAGCTGCGCCCTCGGGCCGATGAAGAGGTCCTGCTGGCCGCTCGGTTCGCGAGCCTCAAGGATTGCGCGCTCGCGGTCCGCCAGCTCCTGCTCTCGGACCTCATCCCTTCCGCGGTCGACGTGCTCGACGGCGACGCGGCGGGAGCGCTCGGGCTGAGCCGGGAGCACGCCGTCCTCGTGGTCGGCTTCGACGGGCTGGCGGAACAGGTCGCGTGGCAGCGAGGCGAGTTCGAGCGGATCATCCTGGACTCGGGCGGCGACGGGATCGTGGAGCTGCCATCGGTGATGTGGGCCTCGCTCCCGATCGCCGCGCGCCTGGCCGTGGCCGATACCGTGGCCGTCATGCGGATGTCGGTCCTGCCGGCGCGGGTGACGGAGCTGATCGAGCGCGCCGGGACCATGGCTCGGGGCGCAGGCCTGCGCGCGGCTTTCTCGGCGCACGCCGGAGTCGGGACCGTGTCCGGCGCCCTCGCCGGCCGGCCCGAGTCGATTAACGCCATCGTCGCCACGCTGCGCGAATGGCGAAGCGCGGCGCGCGCGGCGGGCGGGCATGCCGAGATCGAGCAGGCGCCCCTCGCGGTGAAGGAGCGTGTGGATCCCTGGGACGACGCCGGCGCGTCGCTCCGGATCATGCAGCGGATCAAGGCCAGGCTCGACCCCAAGGGGATTCTGAATCCGGGCCGCTTCGTGGGTGCCATCTGATGGCTGACCAGGCGACACTGCGCGGACCAATGGCGCCCCTCGAGCTCCACGGCCTGTCCGTGGACGGGGTCAATCAGTGCGTGCATTGCGGGCTCTGTCTCTCCTACTGCCCGACGTACTCCGAGCTGGGCACGGAGATGGACTCGCCTCGCGGTCGGATCCTCATGGTCAAGTCACTCGCCGAGGGCCGCCTCAGCCTCAGTGACCCCGTGGTCGAGCACCTGTCGCTGTGCCTTGGCTGCCGGGCGTGCGAGACCGTCTGCCCGTCCGGAGTGCCATACGGTCAGCTCTTCGAGGCCGCGAAGGCCGAGATCGAGCGGGCGCGGCCGGGCAGTCTTGCCCGCCGCGTCTTCCGCTGGGCGAACCTCCGCCTCCTGCTGGCGCACCCACGGATGCTGGGGCTCTTCGGCGCCATGATGCGGTTCTATCAGGTCAGCGGACTCCAGCAGGTCCTGCGGTCGAGCGGTCTCCTCGCGCGGTTGCCAGGAACGCTCCCCGCCTGGGAGGCGCTCTTGCCCGAGCTGCCGCCCGCGTCGGCGCGCGCGCCGTTGCCCGAGCTCGTCCACGCCGAGGGGCCTCGCCGCGCGCGGGTGGCCATGCTGACCGGGTGCGTCCAGCGGGTGGTGTTTGCGGCGCACAACCGGGCGACCGCGCGGGTCCTGGCGAGGAACGGGTGCGACGTGGTCGTCCCGCGGCGCCAGACCTGCTGTGGCGCGCTGCACGCGCACAGCGGGGACCACGGCGGGGCGCTGGCACTGGCGCGGAAGACCATCGACACCTTCGAGGGCGCGAGCGCCGACGCCGTTGTGGTCAACACGTCGGGCTGCGGCGCCCACATGAAGGGGTACGCGCACCTCTTGCGGGACGATCCGGCGTACGCGGCGCGGGCGGCGGCGTTCGTCAGGTCGGTCAAGGACATCTCGGAGTTCCTCGCGCAGGAGCCCCTGCGCGGACCGCTGGCGCCCGTGCCCATGACGGTCACGTATCACGATCCCTGTCACGTCGTTCACGGGCAGAAGATCCGCGCGGAGCCGCGACGGCTGCTCGCCCAGGTTCCCGGGCTCAAGGTGGTCGACCTCGTCGAGGCCGACTGGTGCTGCGGCTCGGCCGGCATCTACAACCTCACCGAGCCCGAGATGGCCGGCCGGCTGCTCCGGCGCAAGGCGGGGCATATCCTGGCGACCGGCGCCGAGGCGGTGGTGACCGCCAACCCGGGGTGCATCCTGCAGATCGTCCAGGGGCTCCGCCAGCAGGGGTCGAGCGTCCGCGTCCTTCACCTCGTCGAGGTGCTGGACCGCGCGTATGGAAGTTAAGGTGGCGCGACTCGCCGACCTGCCGCCGGGCACGGGCATGGCGGTGTATGCCGGCGGGCACGACTTCGCGCTGTTCAACCTGGAGGGCGAGATCGTCGCCATCGGCAACGAGTGTCCCCATCAGTCCGGGTCGCTCGGCGACGGCCGCCTCGAGGGCGAGATCGTGATTTGCCCGCTTCACGGCTGGGAGTTCGACGCCCGGACCGGCGCCTGCATGACGGTGCCGGGCGAGGCGGTGCCTCGCTTCCCCGTGCGTATCGCCGGCGACGAGATCCGCGTCGAGATTGATGACTGACCACTCGCGACCGGACGCGACTCCGCTCGAGCACAAGGCCCACGCCCCGACGTCGGTCGCCTGCTTCGTGCTGACGATCTCGGACACGCGCACGCCGGATACGGACACGGGTGGCGCAGTCATTCGCGAGCTGCTGCGTGCGGCGGGCCACCAGGTCACCGGCTCAACGATCGTCAAGGACGAGCCGGCGGAAGTCCAGCACGTCGTCCAAGAGCGCTGCAGCGACCCCGCGGTGCAGGTCATCATCACGACCGGAGGAACCGGGATCACCTCCCGGGACTCGACGTTCGAGGCGGTCGAGGCGCTGCTCGAGCGCCGGCTTCCGGGATTCGGGGAGCTGTTCCGGATGCTCTCGTACCAGGAAATCGGGCCTGCCGCGATGCTCTCGCGAGCCCAGGCAGGTGTGCGCGGGGGCCGTATCGTGGTGTCCCTCCCGGGCTCGCCGAATGCGTGCCGGCTCGCGCTCGAGAAGCTGCTCGTTCCCGAGCTGGGCCATCTCGTCCGCGAGGTCAGCCGTTAGGGCGAGCAGGCTGCTGAAAGAGGCCCACCGGCGTAGTTGGCGCCCTTGGCCGCACGCTCAACGTACAGGGAGTACGCCTCGCGTGCGGCCGTCGGGCGCCGCTCCGCCATTCTAGGATTCGTGGGCTCGGCTCGCCTCCGGCTCACCTCGCACTGCCACGCATCTGGACCTTTTTACGCAGCCTGCGGGTTTGTCAGCATCCCGTTAGGAGACCGGAGGGGCGTGCATCGGTCGTGAATGCGATCCGGGATATACTGGCGGCAGCCTTGCCGAGCCCTTCGGGAACGGTGGACAGGAGGTCTCTGATGCGGCCACTCGCCCTTGCGCTCATTCTTTGCGCGGTCCCGGCACACACGCTCGCAGCGGATCCCCCTTTGCTCAAGGCAGTGATCGGGGAAACGGCCGCCGCGCCGGAGCTTGCTCGGTTCAATGACCTCCTGAGCCAGCTGGCCGAGAAGCTCAAGCCGGCGCTGGTCCAGGTCAGGGTTGGCCGCGCCGGGTCACCGGCGGAGAGATCGGACGAGAGCCGGCGCGGGACGGGCTCCGGGTTCTTCGTCAGCGAGGACGGCTACCTCGTGACCAATGCCCATGTCGTCGAGAGCACGGAGAGCGTCCAGATACGGCTGGCCGACGGCAAGCGGTTCAGCGGCAAGGTCGTGGGCAAGGACAGCCGGGTGGACCTGGCCCTGGTGAAGATCGACGGCGCGTCGAGCTTGCCCGTGCTCCCCCTGGGAGACTCCAATCGCCTGCGAGTCGGCGAGTTCGTCCTGGCCCTCGGGCACCCGTTCGGGCTCGAGCAGACCGTGTCGTTCGGGATCGTGAGCCGCAAGGGTGCACCGCTTATGGTCGCGGCGCCTGGGTTCGACTTCATCCAGACGGATGCCGCCATCAATCCGGGCAACTCCGGCGGACCGCTGATCAACATGGCCGGCGAGGTCGTCGGGGTCAACAGCATGGCGGCGCGGAACGGGTCCATCGGGTTCGCGATCCCCTCGAACCTCGTCAAGATGCTCGTGCCCAGGCTGGCCGAGCGGGGCCGGATCGAGTGGGGCTGGCTCGGCGTGAGCATCGGCGAGGTCGGTGACGACGAGGTCCAGAAGTTCAAGCTCGCGGACACCCGGGGGGTCGTGATCCGCGAGGTGGTGCCGGGCCAGCCGGCCGCGCAGGGGGGACTCAAGGCGAACGACGTCGTGGTCTCGGTCGACGGTACGCTCATGGAGGGACCGCAGGATCTCCAGCGGGTGGTCGCGACGACGGCGATCGGCTCCCGGCTCAAGCTGGGCGTGATTCGCGACGGCAAGACGGAGGATCTGGAAGTCACGGTCGGGCTCTACAAGGAAAGCCCGCTCGAGCGCTGAGGCGCCCTCGCGGCCGACAGCGCCGGTCGCCGACCGCCGCAGAACGCTGATCGTTTCCGGATCGTGGAGCGCAAGGTGCCCGGCGCGTCCCCGCAGTGTCCGACCGCGAGGCCACGCGGATCAGGGTTCTCGGGCACCAGTGCCCTGGCCTCGGCGAGCATGTTCTTCGCGGTCTTCAGATGATCTCCCTGGCCGATCGAGTCCCTCGCACAGCAGCGGCCTACCGCCCCACCCCGAGGGTCATACCGCTCCGCACGAGCTGGAGGATCTCCGGCAGCGGAACGGCCCGCGCAACCAAGAGCATCCTCGGGCGCGGCTGCTATACTCTGGGCGCGGTCCGCAGCCGCGAATGGAGACAGACTCCGAGCCCCCATGCATGGCGTGACCCCCGTGAAAGGCCTGATCCTCTCCGGTGGGCGGGGGACCCGACTCCGCCCCATTACCTACACGTCGGCCAAGCAGATGGTCCCGGTGGCCAACAAGCCGATCCTCTTCTACGGGATCGAGGCGCTCGTGGAGTCCGGCGTTCAGGAGATCGGAATCGTGGTGGGCGACACCCGCCAGGAGATCCGCGATGCGGTCGGCGACGGCGGCCGCTTTGGCGCCCGCGTCACCTACATCGAGCAGGTGGCGCCGCTGGGCCTTGCCCATGCGGTGCTGATCGCCGAGGCGTTCATCGCGGGCCAACCCTTCGTGATGTATCTCGGGGACAACCTCATCCGGGCGCCGCTGGCGCCGCTGGTCGACGCCTTCCGCGCCATCCGGCCGAGCGCGCAGATCCTGCTTGCTCACGTCCCGAACCCCGAGCAGTTCGGGGTGGCCCAGCTCGCGGAGGGCCGGGTGATCCGGCTCGTCGAGAAGCCGAGGGTGCCCCCGTCCGACCTGGCGCTCGTCGGCGTCTACATGTTCGGCGCGGACGTCTTCGACGCGGTCAAGGCCATCGCGCCGTCCGCCCGGGGCGAGCTGGAGATCACCGACGCGATCCAGTGGCTCATCGACCGCGGGCGGACGGTGATTCCCCACGTGATTGACGGGTGGTGGAAGGACACGGGCAAGCTCGAGGACCTCCTCGAGGCCAACCGGCTCATCCTCGACACGATCGAGCGGCGGATCGACGGGGAGGTCGACGGCTCCGAGGTGGTGGGGAAGGTCGTGGTCGAGTCGGGGGCGAAGGTCGTCGACAGCACGATCCGGGGGCCGGCGATCATCGGCAAGGGCGCCATGATCGAGAATGCCTATGTCGGACCGTTCACGGCGGTCGGCGACCAGGTGGTGATTCGTGGCAGCGAGGTCGAGCACTCGATCCTGCTGGAGGGCTCGTCGGTCACCGATATCGGCGCCCGGATCGAGTCGAGTTTGCTGGGCCGCAACGTTGCCATCTATCGGTCTGCGGCGCGTCCGCGGTCCTACAACCTCATGCTCGGTGACCGCAGCCAGCTCGGCCTCATATGATCCGGCGAGGCGAAGCACGGGCTTCCCAGTCCGCCCGCACGCCAGCCGAGCATCGGTACAGCAAGCCCCGCGGCAGCGGGGCGTCGCCAATCAATCAAGGGTATTGGAAGAACCGCCGAGCACCTGAGCGGCCGCCGCCTCATCTTCGCGCCGCCGATCGATCAACAGCGCCCGAATCATCGCCGACGGGCGGAGGCCCAGAGGCCACCACTTGGTTCCACGTCAGCTGCGGTGAGATGGCCGGCCGATGAAAGCCCGAGGAGAGGCGCCGTGAAGCTGAGTGACGAGGTCAAGCGGAAGTTCAGCGTCCAGAGCTACGCGTCCCAATCACGGATCGATGGCGTCGAGGTCGGGGAGCTGAAGCGCCACGTGGACGAGGGCGGTTCGCTGACCGAGCTCGGGCGTCTGGCGGCGGGGACGCTCGCGGGAATGAGCGCCTTCACCGTCCAGCAGGTCAATTACAGCGAGCTGGCCCCGGGTGCGATCAAGGCGTTCCACCTGCACCTGCGCCAGACCGACGTCTGGTTCGTGCCGCCGGCAGACCGGGTGCTCTGCGTCCTGATCGATGCGCGGGCCGGGTCGAGGACGGAGGGCGTGCGAAGCCGGGTCCTGCTCGGTGACGGACGGTCCCAGCTCCTGCGGATCCCGCCGGGCGTGGCCCACGGCGCGCGGAACCTCGCCTCGACGACTGGGCGCATCATCTACTTCACGGACCTGCACTTCACGTGCGAGCCCGACACCTGTGACGAGGGCCGCCTGGCCTGGGACTTCGCCGGCGCCGAGATCTGGAACATCGCGCGCGAGTAGCGTGTGAAGATCCTGGTCACGGGCGGCTGCGGGTTCATCGGCTCGAACTTCATCCGCCATGTGCTCGCGAGCCACGCGGACGACGCCGTCACCAACCTCGACCGGTTGACCTATGCCGGCAACCCCGAGAACCTGCGCGACGTGGAGAGTGACGCCCGCTACCGCTTCGTCAGGGGCGACATCGCCGATGCCCAGCTCGTCCGCGACCTGCTGCGCGGGATGGACGCGGTCGTCAACTTCGCGGCCGAGACCCACGTGGACCGGGGAAATCTCGACGCCGGCGAGCTCCTCCGGACCAACGTCACCGGCGCCTTCACGCTCCTGGAGGGGGTCCGCCAGCTCGGGATCCCGCGGTTCCTTCAGGTCAGCACCGACGAGGTGTACGGCAGCCTCGAGGTCGGCGCGGCCCGCGAGGCGGCGCCACTGAACCCGTCGAACCCCTATTCCGCGTCCAAGGCCGCCGCCGATCTGCTCGCCCGCTCGTACTGGACCACTCACCGCGTGCCCGTCGTGATCAGCCGGTCGTCGAACAACTTTGGTCCCTACCAGCACCCGGAGAAGCTGATCCCGCTGTTCGTCACCAACGCGATCGAGGACCGGCCGCTGCCGCTGTACGGAGACGGCAAGAACGTTCGCGAGTGGCTGTACGTGCTCGACAACTGCGCAGCGATCGACCTGGTGCTCCGTCGCGGCGGGGATGGCGAGATCTACAACGTCGGCAGCGGCGTGGGGGTGGAGAATATCGAGGTGACCCGGCAGGTCCTGGCGCTCCTCGATCGCCCGGAGTCGCTGATCCAGCCGGTGCGCGATCGCGCGGGCCACGATCGCCGCTACGCCCTGGACTCGACGAAGGTCCGGGCACTCGGCTGGGCTCCGCAGCATCCGTTCGGGTCGGCACTCGGCGCCACGGTCGAGTGGTATCGGGCGCGGGAGGACTGGTGGCGGCCGCTCCGGTCGGGGCAGTTCACCGACTACTACCGGCGACAGTACGCCGGCCGATAAGCGCAAGGGCGTGTCGACCATCAAGAGCGTTTCCGACGCCTATCGCGGCCGCGGGCTGATCGCCGATCCGATCCACCAGTACATTTTCTACACCCGGCCCCAGGGCAGTACCCGGCGGGTGGCCAAGGAGCCGCTGCCCGAGATCCTGAAGTACCTGCCCGGCAAGGTCGCGCAGTGCCGCATCTTCGCGGCGAGCCACGACCATGACCCGGAGCTGGCGCAGGCACTGGTGCACGCCCTCGACGACGAGGCCCCCGCGATCAAGACCAACGTGTAGACCTCGACCGCCGGTCCGGCTAACCGTCCGGGCGGGCACGAGGACAACCGCGAGGCTCTCGAGTAGGCGGCCTGGCTCCCGCGCGGAGGTTCGCGGCGGCTACGCCTCTGGGACCAGGTCGACGAAGGGAACCGTAGGCCGCGGGCGTAGTGCCGGCGAGCCTGGAGGTCAGCATGGAGAAGTTTCGGGGCGTCGACTACTTCGCCATCGAGGGGCTGCTCGACGAGGAAGAGCGGATGACGCGGGATGCGATCCGCGACTGGGTCGAGGCCGAATTTCTCCCGGTGGTGACGGCGCACCATCGGGCCGGCACCTTTCCGATGGAGGTCGTGCCCAAGCTCGGCCAGCTCGGCGTCTTCGGCGCGACGCTCAAAGGCTACGGCTGCGCGGGCCTCAACAACGTGGCCTACGGGTTCATCATGCAGGAGCTCGAGCGCGGGGATTCGGGACTGCGCTCGTTCGCCTCCGTCCAGTCGGGCCTCGTGATGTACCCGATTCATGCCTACGGATCGGAGGAGCAGAAGGATCGGTGGCTCCCGGCGATGGCGAGTGGCGACACGCTCGGGTGCTTCGGCCTGACCGAGCCCGATTACGGCTCGGATCCCGGCGGGATGAGGACTCGCGCCCAGCGCCGCGCGGACTGCTGGGTCCTGAACGGGACGAAGCTCTGGATCACGAACGGCTCGATCGCCGACGTGGCCCTGATCTGGGCCAAGGATGCGGATGACCAGGAGATCCACGGGTACCTGGTTGAGCGCGGGACCCCCGGGTTCTCCACGCTCGACATCCACGGTAAGTTCTCGATGCGCGCCTCGATCACCTCGGAGCTGTCTTTCCAGGACTGCCGCATCCCGCTGGAGAACCGGCTGCCGAAGGTCAAAGGCCTGAAGGGCCCGCTGTCCTGCCTCTCGCAGGCGCGCTACGGCATCGCGTGGGGCGCGGTCGGTGCGGCCATGGCGTGCTATGACTGGGCGCTGCAGTACGCGCAGCAGCGCGTCCAGTTCGGCAAGCCGATCGCGTCGTTCCAGCTCGTCCAGCAGAAGCTCGTCTGGATGCTCACCGAGATCACCAAGGCGCAGCTCCTCGCCCTCCAGCTCGGGCGGCTCAAGGACGCCGGGGCCGCGCGCCCGCAGCAGGTCTCGATGGCGAAGCGGAACAACGTCCAGATCGCGCTCGACACGGCGCGCCTGGCCCGGGACATCCTCGGCGCCGCCGGCATCGTCGACGAGCATCCCGTCATCCGCCACATGCTCAACCTGGAGACTGTCAACACCTACGAGGGGACGCACGACATCCATACGCTGATCATCGGGCGCGACATCACCGGCCTCGACGCCTTCGGCCTCTGACCAATCCCGGCCGCGCTCGCCTCTCGCGGGGGTGCCCGGGCTGGGTCACGGGTGTAGCATGGCTCTGTGACGCCCCCGACCGGCCAGACCGCCGCCGTCACCGTCCCCCTCGGCGTAGAGGGCCGTCGAGGCCCCCTCCGATGCTCTGGCCGGGGGGCCTGATGTCGGACGTGCGGTATCGATTCCAGGACGGCGAGCAGGTGCTGCTCGTCGATCAGCGCGGCAAACGGCACCTCGTCTTCCTCCGGAAGGCGGACACCTTCCATTCCGACCGCGGCTGGATCTCCCACGACGCGATCATCGGCGAGCCCGAGGGCTGTCGCGTGCGGTCGTCGCTGGGCCTCCGCTACCTCGCGCTCCGTCCGACGCTGGCGGAGTACGTGCTCGAAATGCCCCGCGGCGCCCAGGTGATCTATCCCAAGGACCTGGCCATGATCCTGTTCTGGGCCGACGTGTACCCTGGCGCGCGGGTGCTGGAGGCGGGTATGGGGTCGGGTGCCCTCACCCTCGCCCTGCTGCGGGCGGTCGGGCCGGAGGGAAAAGTCGTGAGCTACGAGCAGCGAGAGGAGTTCGCCCGGCGCGCGCTCGCGAACGTGCATACTCGGATGGGCGAGGTCACGACTCTCGTGGTGCGGCTCGGCCCCGTCGAGGACGGTTTGCGGGACGAAGAGCCCGTGGACCGCGTGCTCCTCGACCTGCCGGAGCCCTGGAAGCTGGTCGAGTCGGTCGCGGCCGTGCTGCGGCCGGGCGGCATCTTCCTCTCGTACGTGCCGACGATCATCCAGGCGAACCAGTTCGTCGAGGCGCTGCGCCGCGATGCGGCCTTCAGTCTCATCGAAACCTTCGAGACGCTCTTCCGGCCGTGGAATATCGACGGCCTCTCGGTGCGGCCGTTCCACCGGATGATCGCGCACACCGGGTTCATCACCACGGCGCGTCGGATCGCCTCCACCGAGCCCGACGCGGTGTCACTGGCTCCCGATCCCCCGCCCCCGCCGAGCTGATCCAGGTGTTGGTCGGAATTACCCAGAGAAAGCTCGTCCCGCCGATCCGAGCCTGGCCGAGCCTCCGGGTCTGGCCGGCGGGGCGAGGCGAGCCCGTTCCGTGTTAGCCTGAGCCCGCTGGATCGGGGCCAATCGAGGCCCCCTTCGATCGGCGTTGGAGGAGCGTCATGATCACGGCCATGCGCGGTTATCTGAAGGGCCTGCACGTCCTGCTCTGGGTCGTCGTCGCGGTCTTCATCGGCACGAGCGTCTTCGTTTGGGGGAAGAGCGGCCTCACGAAAATCGGTGCCGAGGGGAGCGTCGCGGTCGTGAACGGCGAGCGAATCTCCGTCGAGCGGTTCCAGCGGGCCTACCAGCAGGCCACCACCCAGCTCAACCAGATGTACCAGGGAAAGCTGACGCCGGAGCTGGCCGAGCGCATGGGCCTCAGGCATCAAGTCGTCGACGATCTCGTGCGGGATGTGCTCGTGTACCAGCAGGCCCAGGCGGAGGGGCTGGTCGCCACTGACGAGGAAGTGAACGCGCGCATCCAGGCCCTGCCGTACTTCCAGCAAAACGGGGTGTTCTCGGTCAAGCAGTACGAGGACCTTCTGCGCCGTAACGGTCTGACTCCGGCGGTGTTCGAGGACGATGTCCGCCACAACCTGACGCGAATGAAGCTGCAGAGCGCCATCCGTGATGGAGTCAAGATCTCGGACGCCGAGGTCGACCAGGCGTTCAGCCTCCGGAACGAGAAGGTGCGCGTCGCCTGGGCGCTCGTCGAGTTGGCCCCGATCGTCGTGGGCACGACGGCATCGGACGCGGAAGTGGACGCTTACTACAAGGCGCACTCCGCGGAGTTTGGCCGCCCCGAGCGTCGGCGGGTCCAGTACCTGGTGCTCTTTCCGAAGGACGGTCTTCCGACGATCTCCGACGCCGACGTCCAGAAGTACTACGACGAGCACCCGACCGAGTTCGAGCAGCCGCACCAGATTCACGCGGCCCACGTGCTGGTGCGGGTGGCCGAGACCGGCGGCAGCGAGGCGGAGGCGGCGGCCAAGGCCAAGGCGCAGGACGTGATCAAGCGGGCCCGAGCCGGGGAAGACTTCGCCAAGCTGGCGAAGGAGATCTCCGGGGATCCGGGCTCAGCAGAGAAGGGCGGTGACCTCGGCTGGTTTTCGAAGGGACAGATGGTGCCACAATTCGAGTCGACCGCATTTGCCCTCAAGAAAGGCGAGCTGACCAGCGAGCCGGTTCGGACTCCCTTCGGCTACCACGTCATCAAGGTCTTCGACGTGCGGGAGGGCGCGCGGACGCCGCTCAAGGACGTGGTTGCCCAGATCCGGGGCAAGCTCCTGACGGAGCGGATCGAGAAGAGCTCCGTCGACCGGGCCACCCAGGCGCGGGCGGCGCTGCTCGGTGCGAAGGACTTCTTCGCCGAGGCGAAGAAGCTGGGCTTCGAGCCTCAGGAGCGCGTCATCAATCGCCCGGCTGGCCCACGGGCGATGGAGCGAGCAGATCCGCTCGTGCGCGCAGCGTTCGACGTCGCCGTCGGCGGCCTGTCAGAGCCGATCAAGGGGGCGAACGGGCAGTTTCTGGTCAAGGTGGTCGAGCAGCTGGCGCCGGGTGTGCCTCCGCTGCCGCAAATCAAGGACGAGGTCGCGGGCGCCGTCAAGCGGAAGAAGGCGGAGGCCATCGCGATGGAGCGGGCCAAGAAGCTGGCTGCCGAGGCGCGGTCCGGGGACCTGGTAGCACTCGCCAAGAAGGACGGAGTCCCGTCGGGCGACACGCAGCCGTTCACCCGGACGCAACCCGCCGAGCGGCTGACGCCCGAGGCGGTCCAGGCCGCGTTCCAGCTCCCGGTTGGCAGCGTGAGTGAGCCGGTGAAGGGCTCGCTGGGCTACTTCGTGCTGAAGACGCTGGACCGCATGCCCGCGGATCCGGCGGATCTGGCCCGTTCGCGCGGCCAGTTGACCCAGGAGCTGCTGGAAACCAAGCGCGCCCAGGTCTGGGACAGCTGGGTCGCGAATGCCCGCACGGGGGCCAAGGTCGAGATCAGCAGCGTGCCCGTCAGTCGATGACGCGCCCGAAGCGGCGCGGTGCTGACGATCGTCTCCGACCTTGATCCCACTGCGCCGCCAGCTCGGCGGGCAGCTCGGCGATCCCCTGCAGGTATTCCCGGCCCAGCGTAGATAGCCTCGTCACGATCTCCTTCGCGTCGACTCCGCCGGCGTTGAGCCGGTGGAGCTCGCGACTCACAGCCTGCGCGTAGCGGCCGAAGTCGTCGGCCAGCCTGATCCAGAGCTCGAGGCCCGGAGGGGCGGCCTGCGGCGCGGTTCGCGTGCGCCCACGCTGCCTGGGCTTCGCCTTCCGTGGACGCTTCACCGCCTGCTGACCCGTCGGAGCCCGCCGGAGTCCACCGTCGCTGGACCGCCCTGCCCGCTCGCGTGCGGGCGCGGAATCACGGGCCGGGACTCGATCGACACGGGCCCGGCGGCGCCCCGCGCTCGCCGGCTTCGCCTGGTCTCGGGATCGGAGGCTCGGCTCGATGGAATCTGGCCTCGCCTCGCGCTGGGTTCGCTCTGCTCGCGGGCGTCCCTCAGCTCGAACGGCGTCGGGCCTCGACTCGCGCCGGCTCGGCTCGAACGGCGGCCGGCGTCTGGCACTGCGGGCTCGCGGACTCGGCTCAGCTCCACCGGCGGGCTCGCCTGGCGCGAGCTTGGAATCCGGGCGGTTCGGGCCACGCTCGCGACTCCGCGCACGTGTCAGGGGACGTGGTCAGCGCCGGAGGGCCCTCTCGGCGCCTCCTGGCGACGCTGAAGGAGCAGTCTGATCTCGTCGAGGCTCTCCGCGATCCGGGCCAGTCTTCGGGCCGAGTCTCTCGTCCCCTCCGTGTCGGGCTCGACAGCGTGGGTCGTCCGGCTGAGGAGGTGACTCGCTTCCCGCACATGGTCGATGGCGGCGGCAATCTCGTCCCGGCTCGCGTCCCCCGGGGCCCGCAACGTGGCCAGGAACGCCGTCGCCTCGACGAGGAGCTGCATCGCGACCTGGAACGGGAACTGGGAGAGCTGACCGAAGAATCGGCCGAGCGCGATCGCAGGCGCCGTCACGGCGAACTCCGCGGCCGGCGATTGCATCGACCGTGGCATTCCGAGGCCGATCCGGTGCAGATCCTCGGTGAGGGTGCCGCCAAGGTCGATCCAGTGCCGCCAGAGCCGCAGTCCAGTCTCGAGCGCCGCCAGCTCGAGCCGCGCCACGCTAATGGCCCAGTCGATCGCGGTCGTGCCCTCACGTATCAGCAATGACGCTCCTTGGCGGCGCCGTCCCGCCCCGCGGCGAGCCAGGGCCGCGTGACTGGACTGGCACCTATGGCGAGCGGACCACAGGGTGCGGTAGAGTCTACATCATTTCGCCGGTCAGGAGGTCGTGAATGGCGACAGCCTCGCAGGCTTCGGGAAGGCCCCGAGTCGCGATTGTCGGCGCGGGAATCGCCGGTCTGACCGCGGCGTTGCGGCTCCTGGAGGCGGGGTGTCACGTCACCCTCATCGAGAAGAGCGCCAGCATTGGCGGCAAGCTCGGGGCCGTGCAGGCGCGGGGTGAATGGCACGAGCATGCCTATCACTTCTTCGCGAGCTGGTGTCTCAACTTCTGGGACATCGTTCACGAGATCGGCCTGAGTCGCGCCCGGGACTTCGAGATGCTTCCCGGGTACACGTTTCTCCGGAAGAACGGGGGATACACCGAGTTCCGCCTGCTCAGCTCGCTCGAGTCCTTTCTGGCGAACGTGTTCTCGGGCGTGCTGCCCTGGCCAGACGTCCTGATCTACTTCTATTCCATCCTGGATCTGCTCTCGGACACGAGCATCGATCGCGAGGAGTTCCTCAACCGCGTCAGCGTCAACGGGTATATGCGGTCCCGGCCGTACGCGACCAACAATGCGGCGCTCCTCCATCAAGAGGGGCTGCTCAAGGCCTTTGCCGTGCCCGTGTACGAAACCTCGGTGCGGGCCTACCAGACCTTTCTGCAGTTCCTGGCCGTCGACGACTCCCAGGTCTTCTTCGTGCTGAAGGGCGATAGTCACACCCTGTTCATGCGGCCCTTCGAGCGGGTGCTCCGGAGTATCGGCGACCGGCGGTTCGAGCTCAAGCTTTCGACCGAGGTGACGCGGATCCAGCTCGACGAGCGCGGGGTGCGGGAGGTTGCCGTGAAGAGCTCCTCGGGCGGCGGTCGGGTCGCCTGCGACTGCGTGATCATGGCGATTCCGCCCGAGGCGCTGTACCGGCTCGTCCTGGACAACGCCGACCTCTATCGGCGCGCGCCCGAGCTGCTGGACCTTCGCCGCCTGCGATCGCGCCCGATGGCGTCCCTCGATCTGTACTTCAAGCGGAAGCTTCCCGACATTCCCCGGCAGCACGTCACGCTCATCGATCCGGAGGCTCGGCGGAACCTGGACTACAAGACCGGACTGGCCTCGGGCTACGCCCTGTCCTTTGTCGACAACTCCCAGCTCTGGGGCGCCGAGCATGACTCCACGTTCCTGAACGTGGTGGCGTCCGACTCCGACCCGCTGGCGGGCCTGCCAGACGGCGTCGCCCAGGATCACATGATCAAGGAGCTCCGGCTGTACCGGCCATTCGGCCTCGAGGAGATCGACGAGACCCGCACGTATTTCCAGTCACACCAGGACGCGCCGCTCTTCAGCAACAGCGTCGGGTCCTGGGAGTTCCGGCCCGAGATCCGCCTCGAGAAGCTCGCCCGGCGGACCGCGAGGAACATTCCGAACTTCTTCCTGGCCGGGGACTACTGCCGGTCCAAGGTCGACATCGTTTGCGTGGAAGGCGCGATCTCGACCGGCATGCTCGCGGCTCGAGCTGTCGCCGAGCGCCTCGGGCTCGAGCGTCTCCCGCCGCCCCCGAAGGAGCCGGCCAAGGCGCGCCCGGAGCGATTCGAGGAGCGGCTCGGATATCTGAAGGGATGGATCGACAGCGTCCACCGGAGCGCCGTGCTCCACTCGGAGGGGGGCTTTGCCCCCCTCCTGAACCTCCCCCGACGGTAGGTTACGCCAGCGGAGCCGGCCGCCTCCGGCGGTTCACGCGCGGGACAGCGTGCGCGTATAGGTGACCAGCTCGATCAGCGGAGCCGGGTTGGCGGCGTTCAGTTCCGCCTCGGCGGTCGCCGCCGCCGCCGTCTGATCCAGATACTGCTCGGCCTCCGGCAGCGCCTCCCGCAGCTTGCGGACCAGCAGGCGAGAGCCGCCGTTTCGCCCGTTGGTGAAGATCGTGGCGACCTTCGGGTCGCGCAGGGCCACCGCGGCCGGAAGCGTGAGAATGCCGTCGCGGATATCCTCGTTGCCTCCACCGCCGAGGGCCGACGTTCCGCGCAGGTCGGCCACGTCGTCGCAGCCGTGATAGAGGATACCGAGCAGCCGGCCGAACGGTCGGAGGCTCGTGTCCCGCGTCCCCAGCCCCGCGCACAGCTCGAACATCGCCCCCGTGTCCTCCGAGGCGATGGCGCGCCAGTCCGAGACGGACAGCGGGCGACGCCGGAGGCGCCATTGGACGCACTCGGCAACGCCGAGACGCTGCATCAGCTCGCCGAGCAGCCCGACCGCGTAGGAGTCGTCGGCGACCAGCTTGAACGCGGCGGCGGTCAGGTACCCGGCGGTCATCAGGGCCCGCAGCTCGCCGTAGCGACAGTGCAGCGTGAGCTTGCCGCGGCGCGTTCGGGACCGATCGAGGATGTCGTCGACGATGAGCGAGACGTTGTGGAAGAGCTCGATCGCGATCGATGCCCGGACCACTCGCGCCGACGGCCGGTCGACCGAGAGGGCTCGGTGGCACGCGAAGACCGTGAGCGGCCGGTAATACTTCGACGGCGCCTCGAGCTGCCAGCGGAGGGGCTCGCACACCTCAGGCTCGGCCGCCTCGATCCAGTCCGCCAGGCCCGAGCGAAAGCGTTCGAAGTCGTCCGCCAGACCGAGGCGGCGGTGCAGCGGGGTGGGCGCTGACTCGCGGCGGGCCTTCACCCCAGCGTCGGCCCCGGGTCGAGCCACGTCCCCATGTCCAGGTCGCGAAGCAGCGTCGCGGCGATTCCGAGGTGCCGCGCGGCCCCGGAGCAATCCTCGCGCTGCTCGAGCGCGTGCCCGAGGCCCCGGTGGCTCAGCGCCAGCAGGGGTCGCATGCCCAGCTCTTCAGCGACGGCGATGGCGTCACGGAAGTAGGCGATGGCAGCCGTCGCGTCCCGCTCCTCGCCGCCTGCCGTGATCTCGCCGAGCAACCGCAAGGCCCAGCCCTGATAGCCGCGCTCGGTCTGCTCGCGCGCCGTCTCGAGGGCGTGCTGAGCGGATTGCCGGGCCTCGCTCGGTCGTCCGGCGACGAGCTGCGCCTCGCCCAGGTACGTGACCCACAGCGCGCGGCTGGCGCGGATGTCCATGCTGGCGGCGCATGCGACGGCCCGCTCGAGGAGCTCGAGCCCCTCCTCGACGCGGCCGGAGCGCGCGTAGGCCGCGCCCAGCGTGGCACCGACCGGGGGATACCAGTTGTCGAGATTGCGCCCGCGGAGGAGGTCCAGTGCGGGCTCGAGCGAGGTGATGGCCCGGGGGAAGTCCCCCTTGCGGAGGTAGACGCTGCCGATCCCGAATCGGGAGCCGATCACTGCGAACGGATGGCCGATCCGTTCCGCAAGCTCGAGCCCCTCGGACCCGCGGGCGATCCCATCCGCGAACTCGCCCAGCTCGGCGAGGCAGCGCGCGAGGTAGGCCTGTGCGACCGAGCCGGCGATCGCCTGCGCGCGCTTGGAGAACCGGTGCGCCACCGCCGGCGGGCCGATGCTGCGCTCGAGCATCTCCGCCGCCACCCGGTAGCGTCCCAGCGACAGGTAGACGATTCCCAGGTAGAACAGTGTCTCGGCCTCGAGCTGGGGGTCCCCCAGCCCGGTCGCCAGCTCGAGCGCCCGCGCTCCCGCCGCGAGCGCCTGGTCGTGCTCGGCGACGCCCCAGTAGTACTGGGTGAGGTACGAGGCCACCGCAGCGTTGCGGCGCCGGTCGCCGAGAGCCGCCGCGAGGGCCTGGGCTTCGCGCAGCACCGCGGCGACCCGCCCGAGGGCGCCGAGCGCCCAGAGAGAGTTGCGAAGCCGCAGTCTCAGATCGATCGCCTGCTCGGTCGACTCGCGGCTCTCGGGGAGGCGTCGGAGCGCGCTCAGGGCTTGTTCGAAGTAGTCGACCGCCTCACGGTTGGCCGACCGACCCGCCGCCTTGGCCCCGGCCCGGGTGCAGTAGGCGAGCGCCTTGTCCCAGCGCTCCGCCCGCACGGCGTGATGCGCGCGGGCGTCCAGCTGCTCGGTCAGCCGGCTCAAGGCGAGCTTTTCGAGCGCCTCCAGGGCGCGCTGATGCAGGAAGCGGCGGTCTACGTGGTCGAGACTCTGATAGGCGGTCTCGTGCGTCAGGGTGTGCTTGAACCGGTACTCCGGCTCGGGGACGACGGCGCTCTCGCGCAGGAACTCCGCGCTGACGAGCAGCCCGAGCGCCTGGCGCAGTGGCTCGGGCCCAAGGTCGACGATCGCTGACAGGAGCGAAAGTGGGACATGGCGTCCGACCAGCGCCGCCGCCTGCAGCACGCTCCGCTCGCGCTCCGGCAGCCGATCGATCCGGGCCCGGAGCATCTCCTCGACGGTGTCCGGGACCTTCGAGAGCACCCCGACGTGGGGGGCGTCGTCGAGGGTGTGCGAGAGCTCCTCGAGGAAGAACGGATTCCCCTCCGCCTTCGCGATGACCAGGTCGATCAGTACTCGCGCGACGTCGGCGGCGGGCAAGATCGACTGCAGGAGGGCCGCGCTCTCGTCGGGGCTGAGGGCTTGCAACGGGATCTGCATCGCAAAGGCCCGGTCGATCCAGGGCGCCCGGTAACCCGGCCGGTAGGTGAAGATCATGAGGATCCTGGCGCCGCCCACCCGCTCGACCAGCGAGGTGAGGTACTCCTCCGAGGTGGGATCGCTCCAGTGCATGTCCTCGACCGCCAGGACGAGCGGCCGCCGCTGGCTCAGCTCCAGAATGATCTGGGTGACGGCGTCGAAGATCCGGGCCTTGACAGTCTGCGAGGGGAGGTCGAAGGCCGTCCGGTCCGAGGCGAGCCCCAGAAGCTGGAGCAGCAGCGGAACAGTCTCGCGAGGGATGCCGAGGTCGCCGAGCGTCGCCTCGACGGTGGCGGCGGCTTCCGCCTCCCCGTCCGGGCTCAGTAGAAGAGTGCGGAGGACCTCGAGCACGGGCAGGTACGAGATGGCCTGACCGTACGACAGGCATGTTCCCTCCGCGTAGGTAGCCGGCTCGCCGGCCAGGCTCTGCTGGAACTCGAACAGCAGCCTGGACTTACCGATGCCGGCCTCGCCGGCGATGCCGACCACCTGGCCGTCCCCCCGCTTCGCCGACTCGAACGCCATCCGCAGCAAATCCAGCTGGCGCGCCCGCCCGACATGCGTGGCCATCCGCTTGCCAAACACCCGCCCGTCGATCCGGCAGCTGAGGAGCCGATACAGCGAGCCCTCGGCCACGAGGTCGCAGCGACGCTCGAGGAACGGCGCCGCGGCGTCGCTGACGAAGATCGTGTCGGCGTCGGCGGACTCGAGCCCGCCGTCCACGAGGGCGACGGCCTCGCGCTTGGCCCCGGCGTCGATCTCCACCGTTCCGCTGAAGCTCCCCACCATCGCCTCGGCGACGTGAATGCCGACCCGGATGGATACCCCCCACGGCCAGACGGCCCGCTCCGCGGCCTTCCGCATCGCCAGCGCCGCATTGGCGGCCCGAAGCGGCGCGTCCTCCACGGGCTCGAATCCGAAGATCGCGGTGAGACCGGTCGGGCTGAGGTCGGTCACGCGCCCGCCGAAGCTTCGAGCCTTTTCGATCAGGACCTCCAGCGCCTGGCTTGACCGGGCGGACAGCGAACGGTCCACAACCTGGATCCGCGCGATGAGGTAGGTGACCCTTCGGTGGTCCCAGCGAACGACGGGCCGCTCGGCCGGTTCGGGGTCGGCCGCCGCTGCCCGAGCCACCGCGGGGGGAGTCGGGTGGGCGGCCGGCGCGTCGACCGTCATCCCACGGCGAAGGCCGTACTTGTCGATCCGGTAGCGGATCGTGTTCCGGGAGATCCCCAGCTGGTTGGCGGCCCGGCTGATGTTCCAGTCGGTCTGGGTCAGCGCCTCGAGCAGGCGCAGGCGCTCGTCGTCCTCCGGCACGTCGATCCTGGGTACAGGGGGCGCGCCACGCGGCCCCGGCCGGCTCCTGAGGGGCGATGACAAGCGAAGCACCGCGGCCGACAGTCCGTCCAGCTCAGTGCTCAGCGCCGCGCGCTCGATGACGTTCCCCAGCTCACGCACGTTCCCCCGCCAAGGGTGCGCGAGGATCGCTTCCAGGGCATCGCTCGTGAACGTCTTCGGCGCCAACCCATAGTCGGCGCATACCCGGACGAGGAAGTGATCGGCCAGGAGCAGGACGTCCCGGCCTCGGTGCCGAAGCGGGGGCAGCGTGATCGGCAGCACGGCCAGCCGGTGATAGAGGTCCTCGCGGAAGCGCCCGTTCAGGACCGCGGCCTCCAGATCCTCATTGGTGGCGCTGATGATCAGCACGTTGACGGGCTCGCTTCGGGTGCCGCCGAGACGGCGAACCTTGCGGTCGTCCAGCACCTTCAGCAGCTTGGCCTGCAGAGCGGGTGTGAGCAGGCTGACCTCGTCGAGGAAGAGCGTCCCGCCGTCGGCCTCCTGGATCAGCCCCGGCTTGGCGCGTCGCGCGTCGGTGAACGCGCCGGCCTCGTAACCGAACAGCTCGGCCTCGAGGAGGGTTTCCGGAAACGCGGCGCAATTGATGTCGACGCAGTTGCCGCGCCGCGCGATCGCGCGGTGAATCAGCCGGGCCACGAGGGTCTTCCCGGTTCCGGTCTCGCCGAGGATCAGGACCGCAGGCTGTCGGCCACCCCCGGACAGCCGCGGCAGCAAGCGCCGGATCTGGCGCCGGACCTCGACGATCCCCGGACTCTCCCCGAGCAACTCCGTGAGGACATCGCTAGAAGGCATACCTAGGGCCCCATATGTTACTGCGTCTCGGCGGTCTCCGTCCGGGAAGCTGGACCCGCCATTGACTCGCCATCGACCCGTCATGCTCATCTATAGGACGGCACCGCGGCGCCGGGCTTCCCGGGCAATCCCTGCTCCGGGATGGCGATGTGCAGCATCGCTGACCGCCAGTGTGACCAGGTGACTGGCGTCCTCGGGCGGCGGCAAGCGGGTTGGTGGCCGTCTCGCCGGCCGGTACGCGCTCATTGATTGAGGCGGCTCGCCGAGGTCGCTCAACTCCTCGGCGTCTGCTCGGGACGCTCGGGCGTCGGTGTATACTCCGTCGCGTTCTGAGTCATGATGGATCGTGACGAGGCGCCCGATGCTCGAGCCTGAAGACCGCCTGCGCCGTCCCGCCCTGGTCGTGGTCGACATGCAGAACGACTTCGTTCGGGTGGGCGCGCCCCTCGAGGTCCCGGATGCCCGCGCCACGATTCCCGCCCATCGCGAGCTGATCGCGGGATTCCGCCGCCGCGGTCACCCCATCGTCTACACGAAGTTCATCACCTGGCCCCAGGAGTGTCTGCTCTGGGAGTGGTCGCCCCAGTGCCGGCCGCCGACCAAGTGCTGCTGGAAGGGGCATCAACGCCTCTATCCGGATATCGGGCGAACAGTCGAGTGCACGGAGATCGTGGACGAGCTCGCGCCCGAGCCGGGCGACGTGGTGATCGAGAAGTTCGGCTACAGCGCGTTCCACGGTACGGTCTTCAACCACGTGCTCCGGGAGCTGCGCGTCGAATCGCTGGCCGTGACGGGCACGGTGACCCAGATCTGCGTCGAGGAGACAGCGCGCGGGGCCTTCCATCACGGGTTCAGGACGACACTGATATCGGACGCGGTGTCGTCCTTCGCGCCGGACCTGCACGCGGCGACCCTCAAGAACTTCGCGCTGAAGTTCGGCTGGGTCGAGACGAGCGAGGAGGTACTGAAGCGGCTCCCCTGAAGGCGCCCGCCCGGCGGCGGTCCGCGGTCGGCGGGTGGGGCGTCGCCCTGACCGCGCTCGGCGCGGTGGCCGCCGTGGCCGTGGCGAGCCCCGAGTTCCGGACCCCCGACAACTTGGCCAACGTGGCCCGCCAGTCCGCGACCCTGGGAGTGCTCGCCCTCGGGCAGACGTTCGTGGTGCTGAGCGGGCTCATCGATCTGTCGGTCGGCCCGCTCGCCGGCCTCGTCGTCGTGCTGGTCTGCGACCTCATGCAAGGGCGGCCGGAGATGGTGGTCCCGGGCGTGGGGCTCGCGCTCGGGATCGGAGTCGGCGTGGGCACGCTGACGGGCATGCTGCAGACGCTGCTGCGGATCCACCCGCTCATCCTCACCTTCGGCATGCTGAGCGTCCTGCAGGGGGTCATCTTCACGTATACCGACCGCAGCGTGGGGCGGGTGGCCCCGGCGATCGCCTGGCTGGCCAACGGCGACGTGCTGGGCGTTCCCGTCGCACTCGGGCTCGTCCTGATTCTGGCCGTGCTCGCGCACCTCTTGCTGACGCGGACGCGGTTCGGGCTTCACGTCTATGCCGTTGGCGGCAACCGGGACAACGCCCGGCGCGCGGGGATCGAGACGGGACGCATCACCGTCGTGGTCTTCGCTATTTCGGGGTTCAGCGCCGCTATCGGTGGGCTGCTCTTGGCCGGGCGGCTGGGCACCGGCTATCCCTATGCCGGGGCGGGCTACGAATTGGACGCGATCGTGGCGGTCGTGCTGGGCGGCACCTCGCTGGCCGGCGGCCGCGGGACCATCACGGGGACCCTCGTGGCCGTGCTCCTGCTCGGGCTGATGAGCAACGTCCTGAACCTGCTCCAGGTCTCCTCGTTCATCCAGATGCTGCTGAAAGGCCTGATCGTCATCGGCGCGATCGTCGTTACCGGCCGCGAGCGCCGCGAGGCCCGCGCGTGAGCGGATCGGCGTCGTCCCGGCGCTGGCCGTCCGGCGTGCGGGTGGCGAAGCCGGCCGTGCGGAGCGATCGGGCGACGCCGCTTCCGGTCGAGCCGAGGCCGACCCGCCCGCGATCCGTGCGCAGCACCAGATCGGCTGATCCCGCAGCGAGAGCGCGGGCCCAGCGCGGACCGTCCGCGGGAGTTCGCGCCGGTCCGACGATGGCGACTCTGTGCGCTCCTCCAGCAGAGGGCTGCCCGCGGTTCAGCGGCGAGCCAGCCGAGTGCGAGAGACGGCATCGCGTCGTGCTCGACGCGTAGCTGATCGATTGGCCCGAGGTCACCAGGGCCCCGGTCGGCCGGTCCGTCGCGGCGAGAGATCGCGGGGCGCCAGCGCATGAACAACGACCGCGCGAGCCGCGGGGGGACGCAGTAGGATCTTCAGCACCACGCGGCGGCTCTGAGGCCGATCGGGTCGGCGCTGGTCGTCGTAGACGAGATCCTGCTTGCCGCGCCCGCTGGCGGAGGCGAGCTCCAGGAAGCACGCGTGGGCGGTCGGGGCGGACGCCAGAACCGCTTCGAGACCCCGGACCAGCACGCGGAACGCGCGCTCCTGACTCAATCTCAGATTGAGCACGTCACCGCCGAGATCGTCCGTGTGGCCCTCGATCGTGATCCCGGCGACGCGGTCACGCAGCGGGCCACAGAGTGCCACCGCATACGCCGGCATCAGCTCGGCGACGAATCGATCCGCGGCCGGGGGCAGGGCGCTCTGGCCGAACTCGAAGCTCAGCAGGCTCTCGGAAATGACGACGCGGAGCGCCTGGGGGTCGCGCGGATCCGTCTCGAGGGCTAGCCCCCGGGGCGAGGCGTGCTGCAGCGCCGCCCGGACGTCGTCGTCGCTGGCCTCGGCTGGCGGGCTCTCCGGCGCGGGCGGGGGCTTCTGGGCGGACGGCAAGGCGTTGACGAAGACGACCAGCAGCAGCACGAAAATGACGGCGAGCGAGGTCATGAGATCCGTGACCCCGTGCGTGACAGCATGGGCCGAGGTCGCTGGCGCGCCGCCGCGGAGTCGGCTATCCAAGCCGGCGGTCCCCGCCCGCGATCGAAACGACCTCGCCGCGGGCGTCGAGCTCCCCGAGCTCCTGGAGCCGCGCCGAGAGCAGGCGAACCGCCACGGCCAGCTCCTCGATCGAGGGGCTCAGCCGCTCGCGGATCTCGGACGCCAGGGGATCGTCATCGCCGCTCCCGGCATCCGGCTTGCGGCGGATGTGATAGCGCACGAGCGAGTCGACCAAGTCCTCCACCGTTCGCCGCGGGAACGCTTCATCCAGGAGCGTCACGAACTCACGGTGGACGCCATGGAGTCGACGGACCGCCGGGCGCTCCAGCATGATGAACAGGTTCGCGCCGATCAGCGCCACGATCGAGGTGAGGAACTTTCCGGCCAGCCCGTTGATGAGCCCCTGGACCCCGGTGATCGTCGACGCGTCGGCGTGCAGCCGGCTCAGTCCGATGCAGAGGGCGACGAAGGTGAGGAGGAGGCCGAACCCGGTGATGAGGGACGGCACCTGGCCGTAGAACGCGAGGTCGATGGAGCCGGCGAGGACCTTGTCCGCGGTGAAGAATTCCTCCGCCCCCCGCGTGCTGTAGACGCGGGGCTCCTTGAACCAGGGCGCTCGCTCGATGAGGAGCGTCTGCCGGAACTGGACCCACGGCCGTCGAAGGCCCTCGATCTCGCTCATGGCCGTGTCGACCTTCGTGAGTCGGTCCATGTCCGTCGTGCCCGACAGGGAGCCCCTCGCGAAGAAGTCCTTGTCGTGCAGGACAGCGCGTTTGTACATGCCCTGCAAATCGGAGGCGTCGCCCTCTGGCGCGATTGTGGCGAGCAACGGGCGCACCGTGGTGAAGGCGGCGGTGGCGCGTGAGACGTCTCGGAAGAGTCGGGTCGCCTGCCAGCCGAAGAAGAGCAGCAGGCCACCCGCCGCCAGCCAGCTCAAGAGCGGGCTCGAGAGTCCGCCGATTTCGATGTCGCGCGCGAAGCCTTCGGTGACGACGTCCCAGTGGATCATCCCGATTCCAGCGTCCGCCCGGGTCCTTCAAGCGATGTGCCAGGGTCCCGGGCCGAGGCACGCTCACGCGAACCGGGGCGATTTCGAGGCGCAGGGGCACGCGGGTGGTCCGCGGGCAGAGAATCTTGCCGGGTGGCCGGAGGACCGTTCATCAGCCCTCGTCGTGCTCTCGGAGGAGAGCGTCGCCACATGAGCCCCGGGGCAGGGGGGCGCGAGCCGCGCCGCGATGACTTGGCAGGGCCACGACGAAGCAACGCCTCGGTGCTCGAGCCGGCTCAGCCGCTCGGCGTCGCTGCCGGGCCGGTCCCAGTTTCCAGTTCAGGCTCGGCGCACCGTAGCGGACTTCTTTCCTGTCGGCGGCGGGCCGATGACGGCCGGCCGAAAACGTCCCGGCGCTGCATCTCTTGCCGATCGGGTCGTTGACCATGCCGGATCGCACCCAGTTTTCTGAGCGGCGCCCACTTGTCTGGCCCAGGGGCGCGGGTCCTCGGGGGGAAGGCTCAAATACCCGACCCGTGCGTTCCTCTGTCAACGCTTTTGCCGATCCTCACGGACCGCCGCCGTGCATGACTCGGCCGGTGAGGCCACGGACCCTTCACCGTACGACTCTTGCATCGGCAACACCTCGCCGGTCCAACCTGGCGGATGGGAGGAGAGTAAGAAACATGAATGGCCCAGCTATTCGGGTACGAAGGACGGGCCGGGCGGGCGCGTTCGATTGCACGCGGGTAGGACGGCGATGACGACCGAGAGGCCGAAGGGATCCGAGGGCGAACGACGCAGCTGGTGGAGCACGCTGCCCGGTGTGCTGACCGCGCTTGCGGCCTTGCTGACCGCCGTCAGTGGCCTGGTAGCGCTGCTCGTGCAAACTGGCATGTTCGGGGCCAAGTCACCTCCGACGGCTGACAAGGGAACGGCAGTCACCAGCGCTCCCGCAGCGGTCGGCGACCGGGCGGCGACGGACCCGCTGCCATCTGCTGCGACGACCGCTGCGCCCGCGGGCGCCACCCGGCCACCCAACACTGCTGCGCTGCGCGCGCAGGGATTTCGCGGCACGGTCGTGACGCTCGCCGACGGTTCGATCGTGACGCTGACCGGGCCGGTGCGAGAGTGGCTGGCCGGCGGCGCCACGCTGCTGCTCAAGAGCGGCCACTCGATCGACTTCGAGCGCCTGAGTAGCTTCGAAATCTTGCGGTTCAGGTCCGGCGATTCCGAGGGCGAGGCACAGCTGACGCTCGCCGATGGCCGGACGATGCGCGCCGAGATCAGGGCCATCGAACTGCGAGGCAGCAACGATCTCGGCGACTTCACCAGCCCATTCGATCGCGTGAAGCGCGTGGACTTCGTGCGCTGAGTCGGAGTCGGATATCAGGAGGCTGCCCCCGGAGCGGCCAAATCCTCGTCCCTACCGCGGCGAGAGGTCGAGACCTCCGCAGCGGAAGAAGCTCGCCATCTTGAAAATGGTCGTCGCTGAGTGCGACGCCTTGGCGCTCCCGTGCTTGCCACGCTGGTACACACGCACGCCGTCAGGACATCTTCGCAGCGGCGGCTGCGCGCCAGGATCCGGCCTGGCTGCCCATGGCAACCGGGCAGAGCGCGGGGCTCATCCGAAGCGTGCCGGGGGCTGGCGAGGTGGTGACGGGGCGATCGTCCGGGGAAGCGCGGACGGTGCTGGACGCGGTCGGGCTCCTACCGCGCTAGCGCCCGCGCGGCACTGCCTTCACCTGCACCGTCACCTCGGTCGCGACCGCGACCGTACCGTAGAGCGGTCAGCGTTTCCGGTACGTCTCGACGAGGTCCTCGGCCTGGGCCTGACTCACCCCGACCAGCTCGAACATCAGCGTGATCGCGGAGAAGCGCGGGTCGGACGGCCCCCGCCGCCCCTCGATGGTGACCGTCATGCGCTCGAGTGGTACGCCCGTCTCCTGGGCGTGCGCCTCGATCAACGTCACGCCGCAGGAGGAGACGCCGGCCAGGAAGGCCTCGCTGTTGGTGAGGGCGTCGGGCTGGGGCCGCGAGGAGGAGTCCAGTACGAGAGGCACGTCCCTGGCGACGCTGCGGGCTCGCCCGATCGTGCCGCTGCTCGACGACTGGACCGTGTCGATCTTGTCGGCCACGTCACGGATGATACGCCCGCGCCGCCGGGCAGCGCAACCGCGGCCGACGGGAGCGGCCGTTTCGAGCGCAGGCTGAGGGCCCTGCCCATGCAGGAGCATGAGCGATCGAGCGGCGAGCGCGTCGCAGATCGGCTTCAAGCCGCGAGGAAGCCGCCGTCGACGACGAGCTCGGTGCCGGTGATGTAGGACGCCTCGTCCGAGGCCAGGAAAAGGACGGCGTGGGCGACTTCCTCCACCCGCCCCTCCCGCTTCATCGGCACCGCCGCGAGCATGCGGGCGCGCCAGGCGGGATCCGCCGAACCCTTGGAGGTCCGCATCGGCGGCATGAGGCCCGGATGCACGGAGTTCACGCGGATGCCGACGCCCGCGTGCTGGACGGCGGCGGCCTTGGTCATCAGGCGCACCGCACCCTTCGAGGCGTTGTACGCCATGTGGATGCCGTCCTGGCCGACGAAGCCCGAGATCGACGAGATGTTGACGATGGCGCCGCCCCCGGCCTGCCGCATGACCGGGATCGCGTGCTTCATGCCGAGGAAGACCCCGCGGGCGTTCACGCCCATGATGGTGTCCCACGCCGCCGTGCTCAGCGTATCGGAATCGAACGAGCCGCTGATGCCGGCATTGTTCACCAGGACATCGAGCCGGCCGAAGCTCAACACCGTCGTGGTGACGGCTTCCTGCCAGTCGGTGTCGCGGGTGACGTCGAGCTTGACGAAGCGCGCGTGGCCGCCACCGGCACCGATCTTCTCCACGACCCGGCTCCCGTCCGCTTCCAGGATGTCGGCCACGACCACCTTCGCCCCTTCCCGGGCGAAGAGCGTGGCCTCGCTCTCACCCATGCCGCTCGCCCCGCCCGTGATCAGCGCGATTTTCCCCGCCAGCCTCATATCGCCTCCCGTTCCGACCCTGAATGATGACCGCGGCCGCCTGCTTGTCCTGCCGTCCCCGACGGCTCATGTCCTCCTCCGGCGGGACGATTGTACGCCGGCTGAGCGACCGGTCATGAGCGAGACGCAGAAGCTCCTGCTGGAGAAGGACGGGCCGATCGGTGGGCCAGCATCCCGATCGAGGCGTCGACGGACAGCGAGTGGGTGGCGCGGTGCCTGGAAGGGCTGGGCCATGGCCGCGCCCGTGTTGGGTAGCGGTGCCGCGGCATACCACCGCTATACCACCGCACAGGATGCTTGACGTACCGACCACCGTGGGCGACCCTCGTCCCGACTGCCCGAGCGTCACCGGGCAGCCTCAGGCAACGGGAACCGCAGCTCCGCAGACGGCGCCGGCGCAGCTACGGGATGCGCGCACTCAGGACAGAACTTCGCGGTCGGCGAGAGTTGAGCCGCGCAGTCGGCTGGCCGAACGACTCCGGTACGACCTCAAGGCCATCCGGGCCTTCCTCCTCAAGGAGGAGTTCAAGTTCTTCTGGGCCTACGTTTCGGCGCACTGGGGGCCGGTCGGTTTCTCGATCGCTAGACCACAACGACCCTGCGGTCGCGCATCGGGCCGATTCCGAAAGTGGCGCATGCTCCGGACGCATCGTGATGGGCACGCGGGTCCCGGTCGTGAGCACGGCCCCCGCCAGGTCCCGAGGCTCGAAACTGCGCGCGTCCTCGAATGCCCTCGGGGCCTTCCGATGATTCATGGATTCGCGCACGTGAAGTCCGTCAGGCCCCGCCCCTTATCTTGCTGTGCTGCGTTCGGGTGGCTTTCTCAGTCACCCGCGCTCCTCGCATCACGAGAAGGAGTGCCATCGCCATGATGTCATTCCGCGGAGGACGCCTGGCCGAGCTTCGGTTACCCGCCGGCACGGTTTGGCTTCTGACCGGGATCGCCGAGGCGAAGGGACGGCAGGCGCCCTACACGAAGCAGGCGCCCCAGGTCCTCAGGGCGCTGCGCGAGGTGGCGCTCGTGCAGAGCGTCGAGTCCTCGAACCGCATCGAAGGGGTGACCGTGGCATCGAATCGTCTGCGACCGCTGGTCGTGGGGAACGCCCGGCCGCGGGACCGTTCGGAGGAGGAGATCCAGGGGTACCGTCGGGCGCTGAGCCTGATTCACACGGACGCCGCCGGCCTCCCGATCACTCCCGAAACCCTCCTGCGCCTCCACCGGACCGCCCAGCAAGGGGCAGGAGACGCCGGGACCTGGAAGCGGGTGGACAACCAGATCGTCGAATTACGGGTCGGCGCCGTCCCCGTAGTCCGATTCGAGCCGGTCTCCGCGGTCAAGACGCCCAAGGCCATCGACGAGCTGTGCCTGTCGTACCGACATGCCGTCGATCAAGAGCAGGTACCGCCGCTCGTGACCGTCGGCGCCTTGGTTTTCGACTTCCTCTGCGTCCATCCGTTCCGCGACGGGAACGGCCGGGTGGCCCGGCTTCTGGCGCTCCTGGCTCTCTACCACTACGGCTACGATGTCGGCCGCTACGTCAGCCTCGAGCGCCTGGTGGAGGACACGCGCGAGGACTACTACGACGTGCTGCAGCGGAGTTCGGCCGGCTGGCACGAGGGCCGACACGATCTGTTCCCCTGGCTGAACTACTTCCTGACGATCGTCCGGGGTGCCTACCGCGAGTTCGAGGAGCGGGTCGTGCAGGTCAAGAGTCCGCGCGGGGCAAAGACCGCCCTGGTTGGGGCGGCCATCGAGGCGTTCCCCGGCCAGTTCACCCTCGGCGATCTGGAACGTGCCTGCCCCGGGGTCAGCCGCGACATGATCCGCCGCGTCTTGCGTGATCTCCAGAAGGCTGGGCGGGTCAGCTGCCTCGGCCGAGGCCCTGGCGCGGCCTGGCGGAAAGAGGGTAATACCTCCAAGAGAGGGTAAGAGAAGAGGTAATATCTCAGAGGCCCTTCACCGTGATCCCAACCTGGTGTGGCTGTGGTCCAGCCCAGGCTTCGACGACGCCCGCGACGACCCGGGATTCAGCGCGTTGTTCAAGAAGGTGGGGCGGGTGAGATAGGAGTGCGGAACGCAGTGTGCGTGCTCGGGCCGGCCCGTCGTCGTCAGCCAAAATCGCCCAGCGGGTGAGGGGTACAGCCCTCGCGGTCGCGGATGTGCGGGCGTGGCTCCCACGCTACGCGATCTGGCTCGTGCTGGTGGCGCTCCTGGGCAGCGCCGCGCTGCTGTCGTCGGCCTTCCTGGAGCCGGCCTACCTGTTCAATATGATCCGCCAGGCAGCCCCGGTCGGGATCGCGGCGGTGGGCGTGACTCTCGTGATGATCATGGGCGGCGTCGACCTTTCGGTCGGCGCGATCATCTCGCTGACCGCAGTCGTGACGGCCGTGGTGATGGATGGCGAGCCGGGGAACGTCCCGGCGGCCATTGGAACGGCCCTCCTGCTCGGCGCCCTCGTCGGCCTCGCCAACGGCATCCTCGTGACCGTAAGCCGCGCGTCTCCCTTCATCCTGACCCTCGGCACCGCGGTCGCGGTCTACGGGCTCACGCAGGTCTATTCGGGGGGGACCGCGCGAGGGATGGTGGCGCCCGGGTTCCGCGAGTTCTTCAACCAGCGGATCGGCGGAGTCATTCCAGTGCTTGCCCTCTTTCTGCTCGCGGTCGCGGCGGTGGCGGCGCTCCTCCAGCAGACCACGCGCTATGGCCGGAGCCTCTACCTCGTGGGCGGCAACCCGCGAGCCGCCCGCCTCGCGGGCCTCCCCATCCAGCGGCTCGCGGTCCTCACCTACGGCCTCTCGGGGCTCCTGGCCGGGCTGGCGGGGGTAGCCCTGCTGGCGCGGTCGGGCGTCTCGAGCACCTTCGCGGGCCGCGGGTTCGAGTTCGACGCGCTGGCGGCGGTCGTGCTCGGGGGGACGACCTTCGAGGGCGGGCGGGGCGGCGTGGGCGGGACGCTGGCCGGGCTCTTCGTCCTCGTCGTCGCCTTCAATCTCGTCAACATCGTGGGCCTCGACTACAATATCCAACTCATCGTGAAGGGCGGCATCATCATCGTCGCGTCGGCCGCCTACACCTACCTCACCAGTGGGGGGAGACCATGAAACGAGCGCTGTACGTCCTCGTGACAGCCTGCTCGACCTCGCCGCCGCCGCGCCGGCGGGGACGTCTGTTTCAAGGATCTTCCTCGGTGGTGATGGGCGTGCAGATCGGGATGTCCTTCGCGGTGATGCCGAACTGGGGGTACTCGGCTCCAGCCGGGTGTCCGGCCACTCGGAGTGATGGGGAAGCGTGACGACCGGCGCTCAGGATTCAGCGGGGATGTCGTAGGCGTTCCAGCTCCTTGCGGAGCGGGATCCAGTACTGGCGATCCCGTGCCCGGTCGAGGATTTCCTCCTCGCGTAGCGCCTCCTCGATCGCTTCCAGCCGGCCTTCGGAGGCGAGGGCCACCAGTGGTCGCACTCGGGCAATTCGACGGCAGAGCGCCGGCTGCGCCCGCGCGACCTCGACCAGCAACTGAGGAGTGCGAAGCTCGCGAAGCCAGAACGTGGCGTGGGTCGAGGTCGGCTGGTCACGATGCTGGAAGTAGTGGGCCTCGATGAGCCGCCGGATCACTGGCCAGTCCCTGTCGCGCTGAGTCTTTTTCGCCTTGACGAGGTCAGGCAACGACAGCAGGTCGCACGAGAAGCCGTCCGGAAGTGTCACGGTCGTCCGGCGCGCCCAGAGCTTCGGGAACGGGTCGACGCCGCGCATGCGGGACATGACGTCGATGCGCATGCGAGCCGCGTCGGGGTGGTGACAGCGGAAGTGAACGGCGTGACCGCGACGCAGGTAGGCCAGGCGAAACGGGGGCACCGCGATGACCTGGGCATCGAGATCGGCGAGCGCCTTGCTCAGGCGAGTGAGGTTGGCGCTGTCGGCGAGGATGGCGAAGTCGGTGTCCCGGCTAAACTCTGCTGCGCCGTACAACACGCAGGCCTGCCCGCCCATCAGGAGGGCGCGGACCCGGTGTCGCTGGATCGAAGAAAGGACTGTGCGTATCGGGTTCGGGGTCAAGCGATCCTCCCAGCATGAGGTACGCCCGCCAGAGCCGCTCGCTTTCCGCCCAGCGCTCGGCCGGGCTCAGGCGATACCACTCGGCCCACTCGTCGCCCACGAGCTCTTCGGGAGACAGCATGAGGTCAGGATGCCGCGGAGCCGCGTCTCGATCAAGTTGACCGATCGACGAACCAGTTGATGTCTCTCGTGTAAGCAGCGGGCCCTGACCGGAGCAAGAGTGCTTGCGGCCGGGGCGGCGCCGGGCTACTCACCGCGTGAGCCGGCGGGCCGATCGACGCATGTCGATGGACACGTGAAAACACGGATATCGGCGATTCTCACCTACGGCCTCTCAGGGCGCCTGGCCGGGCTGGCGGGCGTGGCCCGGCTGGCGCGGTCGGGCGTCTCGAGCACGTTGCGGGCCGCGGGTTCGAGTTCGACGCGCTGGCGGCGGTCGTGCTCGGGGGGACGACGTTCGAGGGCGGGCGGGGCGGCGTCGGCGGGACGCTGGCCGGGCTCTTCGTCCTCGTCGTCGCCTTCAATCTCGTCAACATCGTGGGCCTCGACTACAATGTGCAGCTCATCGTGAAGGGCGGCATCATTATCGTCGCATCGGCCGCCTACACCTACCTTACCAGTGGAGGGAGACCATGAAACGAGCGCTGTACGTTTTCTCGACAGCCCTGCTCGTCCTCGCCGCCGCCGCGCCGGCGGCCATCGGCCAGGATCAGGCGGCGCGCGCCCGCCAGATGGTCAACACGGCCAAGTTCAAGAAGGCGCCACCCTACCGGGTGGGCGTGGCCGCGGGCTACCTGAGCAACTCCTGGGTCGTCTTCTGCCTGCAGCACATCAAGTACGAGGCGTCGCGGCACAAGGAGATCACCGAGGTGCTCGTCACCGACGCGGCCTTCAACCCAACCAAGCAGGTGGCGGACATCGAGGATCTGATCAGCAAGAACGTCAACCTGATCCTCTACTGGCCGGTCGACGAGAAGGCGATCCAGCCCGCGCTCGAGAAGGCGGTCACTCGCGGCATCCCCACCGTCAACACGGGAGGCGGCTTCACCGACAGCCCGGGCACCGTGGCCAACGCCTACATCGACCAGCTCGTGATCGGGGAGATGGTCGCGCGCCAGCTCTTCAAGGACATGGGGGGCAAGGGGAAGATCTTCGCGATGCTGCCGATCGCCGGCACGACCGCGGCGGTGGACCAGCTCGCCGCGCTCCGCACGGTGATGAAGGAGTCCCCGCAGATCGAGCTGCTCAGCGCCGAGTACGGCGACTGGAATCGCGCCAAGGCCAAGCAGATCACCGAGAATCTGCTGCAGCGCTACCCGAAGATCGACGGCGTCTTCTCGCCGGCTGGGCAGATGTCGATCGGCGTGGCCGAGGCTTTTGAGGAGGCCGGGCGCCTCGATCAGGTGATCATGTCGCCGGGCGACGAGTACAACGGATGGCTGAAGTGGGTCGCCGCGCACAAGAAGGGCGGCGCCGTGACCTTCCCGACCCGGGTCGGGCAGGAAGCGCTCCGGCTCGGGCTCAAGATCCTCCGGGGCGAGCCGGTCCCGCGAGGGCTGGCGGTGCCGTCCGAGTACATCTCGCCCCCTGACAACGCACGCTACGTCGAGGCCAAGCGGCCCGATGACTGGTGGGCGAGCACGCTGCCGGAGGACTGGAAGCCCAAGTGAGATGGCGCTGCTCGAGACCCGCGGCCTGACCAAGACCTTCCCGGGCGTCACGGCGCTCGACGGCGTGGATCTCGCGATCGAGGCGGGCGAGGTCCACGCCGTCGTCGGCGCCAACGGCGCTGGCAAGTCGACGCTGATGCACCTGCTCGCGGGAGCCCTGACGCCCTCCGCCGGGGAGATCCACCTCGGCGGCGTTCCCGTCACCTTCGGTTCGCCCCGCGCGGCCCGGGAGCGCGGGGTCAGCATCGTGTACCAGGAATCGAGCGCGATCCCGGCACTGACTGTGGCCGAGAACATCTTCCTTGGCCACGAGCCGGCGGGCCCGGCCGGTCTCCTCGACCGGCGCCGGCTCACGGACGAGGCCCAGCAGCTCCTCGACCGGTACCGCCTGCCCCTGGCCGCGACAGCCAGCGCCGGGAGCCTCAGCGTCGCCGGCCAGCAGCTCGTCGAGATCGCGCGTGCGCTCTCGGTCGCCTCCAGGGTCCTGATCTTCGATGAGCCCACGGCCGTGCTCTCCCTCGCCGAGCAGCGGAACCTCTTCGAGATCATCGCGGGGCTCAAGACCCCCGAGCGCGCGATCCTCTACGTCTCGCACCGGCTCGAGGAAATCTTCACGATCGCGGACCGCCTTTCCGTGCTCCGTGACGGGCGGAAGGTTGCCACGCTGGTGACGCGCGAGGTCCGGCAGGCGGACCTGATCCGGCTGATGGTGGGCCACGACCTGGCGGACTGCGCGCCCTCGTCTACACCGGCCGCGGCGGTCAGGCCGCGACTCGAGGTGGAAACTCGGAACGGCGCGCGCGTCGCCGTCGGGCGCGGCGAGATTCTCGGGCTGGCGGGGCTCGTCGGATCCGGGCGGTCGCGCCTTGCGCGCGCGATCGCCGGCTTCGAGCCGGTATCGGTCCGGGTCGATGGCCGGCCGCTCCGGATCACCTCGCCGCGCGCCGCCCTCCGCGCGGGCATCGTCTACCTCACCGAGGACCGCAAGCGCGACGGGCTGTTCAGCGAGCTGTCGGTCCTGACCAACACGAGCGCCGCGGTGCTGCCGCAGCTCTCGCGGCTCGGCGTCCTCAGGCCTGCCGCGGAGCGGGCCGCTTGCCGGTCGGCCCTGGAACGGCTCCGCCTGGCCGCGCGCTCGCTGTCCGCGCCAGTGCGGGAGCTGAGCGGCGGCAACCAGCAGAAGGTCATCCTCGGGCGCGCCCTGCTGGCGGAGCCGCGCGTGCTGATCTGCGATGAGCCGACGCGCGGCATCGACGTCGGCGCCCGGGAGGAGATCTACGAGCGGCTCGCAGAGCTGGCGCAGCAAGGCGTGTCGATCATCCTGATCTCGTCGGACCTGAAGGAGCTACTGGCCCTGAGCCACCGCGTGCTTGTGCTGCGGGACGGGCAGATCGCGGGCGAGCTCCCCGGCGGCGCGTCCCGCGAGCACGACGTGCTGATGATCGCGACCGGCGCAGGCCTGGCATAGTCCGGGCGGAGACGGGCGCTGGAGAGCGGCATTCACGTCGCGATGGCCCTCACCCGGAGCCGCTTCCGGAGACCCAACGCGCCTCCGCTGGAAGGTCGATGACCGCTCGCGCGGCATGCCGAGCGTCCTTCTTGGCCGACCCGCGCGTCAAGTGCGGAGCCCCGCAGGGGACGAGTCGGGCCGTGCTGAACCGATGGTGCCGCAGGAGCACCGCCGCTGCGCGCGGGGTGAAGAAGACAAGGGCCACCTCTCGAACGCTTGGGTCGCCGGCCAGAAAGTCCTCGACGGCGCTCGAGGCGATGACCGCTGCCTCCGCGGGGGATATCCGAATGCTCCCGTGGAGAGTGCCGGAAACGCGACACTGCGCAGCCCATGCTCTCGGGCCAGAACGAGCGAGCTTCGGTAGCACGACGCAGCCGGCGACAGCAGAGCCGCCGCCAACCACCAGGCCCGCCACCCAGCAACGCGGACCTAGCGAATCAAGAACTTCTCTGGAGCTCCCCTCTCACTCAGGACAGAAGGGGGCGACAGAAGCCAGATCCGGATCGCGCGCAGCGCCACCGACAGTGCGGCTTCGGCCGCGCGGCGTTCCAGGCGCGTGACAGGCGACGCCCTGGGCGCCTGGCGCGTGACTTGGGCCGGGCGGCCGCTCGGTCACTTCGAGCCAAGGTAGGATTGACCACGTGACCCGCGGAACTTCACCGTGAAGAAGATTCGAACCCGAGAGCACCGCAAGGGAGCTCGCGTATTGTCAGTTCGAGGTCGGAAGACCGTGTCCTTCCGGCAAGCCTGCGTGAATTGACCTGATCGACCTTGCTACCGTCCGTCCATTGACTCGCGATGACTCGCGAGGACCAGGAGGGACGGACGGATGACAGGGACGGATGCCGCGACATCGATCGGACTCGAGCAGACCCAGCGACGGATCGCGCGCTGGCGGGAGACGCGAACGCATCGCGGGGCGCCGATTCCGACGGCGCTCTGGACGGCCGCCATCGCGTTGGCCCGGCGGCACGGGCTGTACCCGACGGCCCGTGCGCTCCATCTCGACTACGGCTCGCTCAAGAAGCGGCGGGACGCGGCGGATGCGGGTCGCGTCTCATCGCCCACCTTTGTCGAGTTGCCGGGCGCGCGGCCGCGCGGGCTCGGGTCGTGCGTCATCGACCTCGAGGGCCCGCGGGGCCGGCGGATGCGCATCGAGGTGACCGGCGTGACGGTGGCCGACCTCGTGATGCTGACGCAGGTGGCGTGAGGCCGCGGCTGATGATCCAGCTCACGCCCCAGATGCGCATCCTCGTCGGCGTGGAGGCCGTCGATTTCCGCAAGGGCATCGATGGGCTCGCGCGGATCTGTCGCGAGGTGCTGACGGCGGATCCGTTCTCGGGCTGGCTGTTCGTCTTCCGGAATCGTCGGCAGACGGCCCTGCGCATCCTCGTCTATGACGGCCAGGGATTCTGGCTCGCGCACAAGCGGCTGTCGCGCGGCCGGTTTCGCTGGTGGCCGACGGGGGCAACGCCCGCGACGCCGCTCCAGGCGCATCAGCTCCAGCGCCTGATCGTGGCCGGCGATCCGCGGGCGGCCGACGCCGCCCCGGTGTGGCGGCGCGTGGCGCCGGGATAACTGCACGGGAAACTTGCGTTCTACCGCGCGCGTTGCTACGCTCCTGCGGCGTGGACGCGGTGCTGACGTATCGGGGCCGCCGGATCACCGCCGCGGACGTGACGTTCGTGCGCGCGCTACTCGCCGCGCAGCCGCACCTCAGCCGGCGCGCCCTGTCCTTCGCCGTCTGCGCCGCGTGGCAGTGGACGCAACCCAACGGGCAGCCGTGCGACGGGATCTGTCGCGGGTTGCTCTTGGGGCTGCACCGTGCCGGGCACCTCGTCCTGCCCCCGCCGCGCTGGCACACGGCCAAGCCGTGGCGCCCGCGCACCAGCGCGCCGCCCGTGCTCGTCGACACGCGCCCGCTCGCGGCCGCCCTGCGCGACCTGTGCCCGCTCGAGATCCGCCAGGTCCGGCGGTCGGCCGACGAGGACCTCTTCAACGGCCTGCTCGCGCAGTACCACTATCTCGGCTATCAGCAGCCGGTCGGCGCGCACCTGAAGTATCTGGTCTGGGGCGCCCGCCGCCCGCTGGCGTGTATCGCGTGGGCGTCGGCCCCGCGGCACCTCGGCCCGCGCGATCGCTTCATCGGGTGGTCGGCCGCCGCCCGGCGTCAGAATCTTCGCTTCCTCGCCTACAACTCGCGGTTCCTGATCCTGCCGTGGGTCGCCGTGCCGCACCTCGCCTCCCACGTGCTGGGGCGCATGGCGGCGCTCGTGCCGGCGGAGTGGCAGCGGCGCTACGGGCACCCGATCTACTTCCTCGAGACCTTCATCGATCCGGCCCGCTTCCGCGGCACGTGCTATCGCGCGGCGAACTGGCGCGTGCTCGGCCGTACCACCGGGCGCGGCCATAACGCGCCAACCATGCAGCCGACGCGGCCGGTCAAAGAGGTCCTCGGCTATCCGCTCGTGCCGGACTTTCGCGCGCGCTTGACGATGCCGACGCCCTGAGCCGACCGCGGCGGAAGAAGACGCGGCCGCGACCAGTGACGCCACCGTCGATCGACGTACGAGTCGACGAGCTCAGCGCGATCGTCGACCGCACCACGCGGGCGGCGTTGAGCGCGGAGGATCACGCGAAGCTGAAGGCCGCGATGGACACCCTGGCGTTCATCGCCGCAGAGCTGCAGACGAAGCAGGCCTCGCTCGAGCGGCTGCGCCGCCTGCTCTTCGGCCCCACGACGGAGAAGACGCACACCATCGTCGGCCCCGGGGCGCCGGGGCCGCGTCAGCGCCCGAGCGCCGACGCGCCCGCGGCCGGCACCCCGAGGCCGGGCCACGGCCGCACCGGCGCTGCCGCCTACACCGGCGCGGCCACGGTGAGGATCGCGCATCCCTCCCTGCGCCGGGGCGACCGCTGCCCCGGCTGCCCCACGGGCAAGATCTATCCGCTGGCGGAGCCCGCGACCCTGGTGCGGATCACCGGGATGGCCCCGCTGGGCGCCACCGTCTACGAGTGCGAGCGCTGGCGGTGCAACCTGTGCGGCGAGGTGTTCACCGCCCCGGCCCCGGCGGGCGTGGGCGACGCGAAGTACGACGCGGCGGCCACGACGATGGTCGGCCTGCTCAAATACGGCTGCGGCCTCCCGTTCCATCGCATCGAGATCCTGCAGCGGGAGCCTAGATTGGGATGAAGCGGCTGACCCCCCACTCACCGTGGTGGCATAGACTTGCCCCACAAGGAGAAAACGCGCTCACAGGCGCACGGAGGAGGGGCCAGCCATGGAGTATGTTGG
>Ga0187892_10000661_pt1 | contig 87522 bp, 71 predicted proteins | sample MA1701073metaG_FD_139345 | JGI IMG/M metagenome (GOLD analysis project Ga0187892, IMG submission 139345) | Bio-ooze microbial communities from a basaltic lava cave in the Kipuka Kanohina Cave System on the Island of Hawaii, USA - MA170107-3 metaG ... | reverse complement strand
GCTCCTTGCCGGTCTTGGCGCGCCAGGCTCCCCAGGCGGCGTTGGCCGCGGCCACGGCAGCCTCGGCCTCGGCCGGGCCGAGATTCGCGACCTCGGCGAGCTTCGCGCCGGTGGCCGGGTCGTTGACCTCAAAGCGGGCCGTGCCTGCGACCCACTGGCCGTTGATCAGGGCGTCGGTCTTGAGCAGGCTCGGGTCTTTGAGTTGGGCGAGGGGGGAGGATTTCATGTCCATGGCATTCTCCGAAAGTTAATTAACATGTTAAATGATTTTTGGCTTCGTGCCCATCGACCTTAGCCCCTGTGCCATGGCCGCGCCCTTGGCTTGGCCCGCGTCGAGCGCCGTGAGGGTCGTGCTAAAATTTGGTTGATTCAACCAAAATCAGGGTCTGTATGGAAGCCGTCGGACTGTTTGAGGCCAAAACCCATCTCAGCGAGTATGTCGCCCGCGCCGAGGCCGGCGAGGAAGTCGTCATCACTCGCCACAACAAGCCGGTGGCCAAGATTGTGCCGTTCGTCGTCACGGACGACGTCGCGCGCAAGGCGCGAGCCCGGGCCGCTGTTCAGGCGCTTCTCAAGGGTGCCGAGGGCCGCATCCTGGGCATGGACTGGAAGGCCTTGCGCGACGAGGGACGCAGATGATGGAGTCGCCGGAATTCGTGCTCGACAGCTCGGTGGCCTTGGGCTGGATGTTCGAGGATGAGCGCGATGAATACAGTGGCGCCGTGTTGCGGCAATTGTCGGAAAGCGTTGCCTTGGTGCCATGGCTGTGGCACAGCGAGGTCGGCAACATCCTGGCCAATGCCGTGAAGTACTCCCGCATTACCATGGCGGCCGCCGCTCAGGCACTGGATAACGCGGCCGACCTGCGCATCGAGACCGTGAGCCTGAACGAGCACGCGGGCTTCTGGATGTCGCGCGCCCTGGACTTCAAGCTGACCACCTATGACGCCCAGTACCTGGAGCTGGCGCTGCGGCGGCAGTTGCCCCTGGCCTCCAAGGACAAGGACTTGATCACCGCGGCGCAACTGCACGGCGTGAGCCTGTGGAAGCCCGCCATCTGAGAAATCTTGAACCGATGACAACCAACATCATGACTGCCAACTTCTCCGTCGCCGACATTCGCAAGACCTTCCTGGACTTCTTCGCCTCCAAGGCCCACACCGTGGTGGCCTCCAGCCCGCTGGTGCCGGGCAACGACCCGACGCTGATGTTCACGAACTCGGGCATGGTGCAGTTCAAGGATGTGTTCCTCGGCACCGACAGGCGGCCCTATGTGCGCGCGGCCTCGGTCCAGGCCTGCCTGCGCGCCGGCGGCAAGCACAACGATCTAGAAAACGTCGGCTACACCGCGCGCCACCACACCTTCTTCGAGATGCTGGGCAACTGGAGCTTTGGCGACTATTTCAAGCGCGATTCGCTGAAGTGGGGCTGGGAACTGCTGACCGAGGTCTACAAGCTGCCGGCCGACAGGCTCTGGGCCACGGTCTATATCGAGGACGACGAGGCCTACGACATCTGGACCAAGGACATCGGCCTGCCGCCCGAGCGCGTGGTGCGCATCGGCGACAACAAGGGCGCGCGCTACGCCTCCGACAACTTCTGGATGATGGCCGACACCGGCCCCTGCGGCCCCTGCAGTGAAATCTTCTACGACCACGGCCCCGGCGTGGCGGGCGGCCCCCCGGGCAGCCCCGACGCTGATGGCGACCGCTACATCGAGATCTGGAACCACGTGTTCATGCAGTTCGACATGCAGCCCGACGGCAGCGTGACGAAACTGCCTGCGCCCTGCGTCGACACCGGCATGGGACTGGAGCGCCTGGCCGCGATCCTGCAGCATGTGCACAGCAACTACGAGATCGACCTGTTCGATGGGCTGATCCAGGCCGCCGCGCGCGAGACCGGCTGCACCGACCTGCACAACAAGAGCCTGCGCGTGGTTGCCGACCATATCCGCGCCACCGCCTTCCTGGTCAGCGACGGCGTGATCCCGAGCAACGAAGGCCGCGGCTATGTGCAGCGCCGCATCGTGCGCCGCGCGATCCGCCACGGCTACAAGCTCGGCCAGAAGACGCCGTTCTTCCACAAGCTGGTGCCCGATCTGGTCCAGCTGATGGGCGACGCCTATCCCAACCTGGCCGCGCAAGAAAAGCGCATCACCGAGGTGCTCAAGGCCGAGGAAGAGCGCTTCTTCGAGACCCTGGCCAACGGCATGGAGATTCTGGACGCGGCGCTCGAAGGCGGCGTGCAGGTGCTGCCCGGCGACGTGGCCTTCAAGCTGCACGACACCTATGGTTTTCCGCTCGATCTGTCGGCCGATGTCTGCCGCGAGCGCGGCCTGACGGTCGACGAAGCCGGCTTTGGCGCCGCCATGGACCGCCAGCGGGCCCAGGCCCGTGCCGCAGGCAAGTTCAAGATGGACCGCGCGCTCGAGTACAGCGGCGCCGGCAACGAATTCGTGGGCTACGAAAAGCTCGAACAAGCTGGCAGGGTTGTGGCGCTTTACGTCGATGGCACGCCGGCTGATGAGCTCAAGGCCGGTGAAAGCGGGGTCGTGGTGCTGGACACCACGCCGTTCTATGCCGAGAGCGGTGGCCAGGTCGGTGACCAGGGCCTGATCGTCGGCGGCACGGCCCAATTTGAAGTCGACGACACGCAGAAGATCAAGGCCGACGTGTTTGGCCAACATGGCAGGCTCAACGCTGGCTCGCTCAAGGTCGGCGACGCGGTCACGGCCCAGGTCGATACCGCCAAGCGCGCCGCCACGATGCGCAACCACAGCGTCACGCATTTGATGCACAAGGCGCTGCGCGAGGTGCTCGGCGCCCATGTGCAGCAAAAGGGCTCGCTGGTCGATGCCGACAAGACGCGTTTTGACTTCACCCACAATGCGCCCGTGAGCGAAGACCAGATCCGTGAGATCGAGGCCCGCGTCAATGCCGAAATCCTCGCCAACGTCGCGACCCAGGCGCGCGTGATGGACATCGAATCGGCGCAAAAGACCGGCGCGGTGATGCTGTTTGGCGAGAAATACGGCGATACCGTGCGTGTGCTCGACATCGGCTCGAGTCGCGAACTCTGCGGCGGCACCCATGTGCAGCGCACCGGTGACATCGGGCTGTTCAAGGTCGTGGCCGAGGGCGGCGTGGCCGCCGGCGTGCGCCGCATCGAGGCCGTGACCGGCCAGACCGCGCTGGCTTACCTGCAGCAGCTCGAGAGCACCGTGGGGCAGGCGGCCGCGACGCTCAAGGCCCCGGCCACCGAGCTGCAGGGCCGCATCGTCCAGGTGCTGGACCAGGTCAAGTCGCTGGAGAAGGAAGTGGCGGCGCTCAAGGGCAAACTTGCGTCCAGCCAGGGCGACGAGCTGGTGGGTCAGGCCGTGGACGTGAAGGGCATCAAGGTGCTCGCGGCCCGGCTCGACGGCGCCGATGCGAAGACCCTGCGCGAGACCCTGGACAAGCTCAAGGACAAACTCAAGACCGCGGCCGTCGTGCTGGCCACGGTCGACGGCGGCAAGGTGCAGCTCGCCGCCGGCGTGACCGCCGACAGCATGGCCAAGGTCAAGGCCGGCGAGCTGGTCAACTTTGTGGCCCAGCAGGTCGGCGGCAAGGGCGGCGGCAAGCCCGACATGGCGATGGCCGGCGGCACCGACGCGACAGCACTGCCGAAGGCCCTGGCCAGCGTGCAGGCCTGGGTCGCCGAGCGCGCCTGAATGCCATCCTGAGCCCAACGACCGCGCTCAGGACAGGCTCCGCGAAGGATCTCAGCGCACTGGCTTCCCGCCTTCGCGGGAACGACGGTGAATGCGGACCTCAGTTCTTGTAGGACGGGTCGGAGCGGTCGAGCTTGCGGATCAGCGCGGGCCAGACAAAGGCGCCGCCCAGGCCGCCGGTCTGCACCCTCATGGCCTCGGCCACGCCCTTGACGATTTGCGGGTGGACTTGGGTCAGCTCGCCACCGGCCTGCGCATCGAGCTGGATGCGGCAGGTGTTCTCGAAGGTGTACATGGAAAGGAACGCATCGGCAATGGTCTTGCCCACGGTCAGCAGGCCGTGGTTGCGCAGCACGAGGAAGTTGGCCTGTCCCAGGTCGGCCTGCAGCCGCGGCTTTTCCTCGTCGCGAAAGGCCACGCCCTCGTAGTCATGGTAGGCCAGCGAGGCCAGCACAAAGGTGGACTGCTGGCTGATCGGCAGGATGCCGGCCTTCTGCGCGCTGACCGCGACGCCGGCGCGGGTGTGGGTGTGCAGCACGCAGCCGGCCTCGGGCCGCGCTTCGTGCACTGCGCTGTGGATCACGAAGCCGGCCGGGTTGACCGGGTAGGGCGAGTCGAGCAGCTTGTTGCACTGCATGTCGACCTTGACCAGGCTGGAGGCCGTGATCTCGTCGAACATCAGGCCGTAGGGATTGATCAGGAACTGGTGCTCGGGGCCGGAGACGGACTCGGGCAGCTTGGCGCTGATGTGGGTGAACACCAGGTCACTCCAGCCGTAGAGCGCGACCAGCCGGTAGCAGGCGGCGAGGTCCACGCGCAGCTGCCACTCTTCGGCGGAAACCTGGGCACGGATGTCAGTGGGAAGGGTTGTGGTCATGGGGGTGTTTCCTCGGGGTTGGATCGGGGTCAGGCCGGGGTGGCTTCTGGCTGCTGCAAGGCGGCTTTGTAGAGCGAGTTGCGTGGCTGGGCGAACAGGCGGCGCATCATGGCTTCGAATTCGCCCAGCGGCAGGGTTTCGGCCCGGCCGTCAAATGCCGGGTTGTCGTAGAGCTCGCAGAACTGGGCCGTGCGCTCGAAATGGGGGTGGCTGCGAAACGCCTCGCGCATGTCGCGGTCCATGCCGATGTGATGGAAGAAGTAATAGCCCTGGAAGATGCCGTGGTGCTGGATCATCCAGAGGTTGGCCTCGCTGACGAACGGCTTGAGGATGGCGGCTGCGATGTCCGGGTGGTTGAAGCTGCCCAGCGTGTCGCCGATGTCGTGCAGCAGCGCGCAGACCACATACTCCTCGTCGCGCCCGTCGCGCAGTGCGCGCGTGGCGGTTTGCAGCGAATGGGTGTAGCGGTCCACCGGGAAGCCGCCGTAGTCGCCTTCCAGCAGCCTCAGGTGGGCCATCACGCGGTCCGGCAGGCCCTTGGCGAACTGCATGAACTCGGTGCCAATCAATTGCCAGTCTTCGCGGGTGCTGTCCTGCATCCGTGTGAACCCAGCGCGTGCATTCATGGCTTGGTCTCCTTGTGTGGGTCGGTTCACTGTAGGCCGCGGCTTGACGCTCAACTGTCAAAAACCCGACAATTCAGGGCTTACCCTGAGCATGAAGACCACGCCCGCACTGCTGGCCGCGCTGTCGGTCAATCCCTGGTTCGCAGCCCTGCCCGCGAGCGAGCGCAATGCCCTGCTGGCGGCCGCCGAGCCCGCGCATGTGCCCAGGGGCGCCTTGCTGTTTCGCCAGGGCGACCTGGTGGCCGGGCCGGGCGGTGGTTTCTTTGGGCTGCTAAGCGGCGAGATCAAGATTTCCACGCTGCGCTCCGATGGCAAGGAGGCCATCCTCGTGGTGCTGGAACCTGGCAACTGGTTCGGCGAGGTGCTGGTGCAGGGGCAGGTGCGGCGCATCCATGACGCGACGACCTTGAGTGCCGTCGAGGTGCTGGCCGTGCCGCAGAAAGGCTTTCTGGCGCTGATGCAGCGCCTGGCCTTCGCGCAGGCCATGGCTGCCCTGCAGGCGGCGCGCGTGCGGGCGCTCTACGGCCTGCTGGAGGACGCGACCCTGCGCACGCTGCGCGCGCGGGTGGCACGCCGCCTGCTGTTTCTCGCGCGCGGGGACGCCACGCAGGCGCGCGAGAGCCGGCGCGAGATCACGCTGTCGCAGGAGGCGCTGGCCATGATGCTGGGCGTGTCGCGCCAGACCCTGTCGGGGGAGCTCCAGGCGCTTGCTGCGCTGGGGGTGCTGAAGCTCGGCTACGGGCGCATCGCGATCCAGTCCCTGGCGCAGCTCGAGGCCCTGGGCGCCCAGGGCTGAATACAGGCTGCGAGGTCAGCGCCTGACGAACACCACGTCCCAGACGCCATGGCCGAGCTTGAGGCCGCGGTGCTCGAACTTGGTCAGCGGCCTGTAGCCGGGCTTGGGGGCGAAGCCGTCGGCGGTGTTGTTGAGCAGCGGCTCGGCGGCGAGCACTTGCAGCATCTGCTCGGCATAGGGCTGCCAGTCGGTCGCGCAGTGGATATAGCCGCCGGGCTTGAGCCGGGCCGCGAGTTTGGCCACCAGCGGGGGCTGGATCAGGCGGCGCTTGTTGTGGCGCAGCTTGTGCCAGGGGTCGGGGAAGAAGATGTGCACGCCGTCCAGGCTCTGCTCGGGCAGCATGTGGTTCATGACCTCGACCGCGTCGTGCTGAAGGATGCGGATGTTGTCCAGGCCCTGTTCACCGATGCGCTTGAGCAGGGCGCCGACGCCGGGTTCGTGGACTTCGCAGCACAGGAAGTTCTTCTCGGGCATCAGCGCCGCGATATGGGCCGTGGCTTCGCCCATGCCGAAGCCGATTTCGAGGATCGTCGGCGCCGATCGGCCGTAGGCAGCTACCAAATCGATAGCGCCCGGCGCGTAGGGCAGCACGAACTTCGGCCCCAGCTCGGCAAAGGCCTTGGCTTGGCCGGTGGTGGTGCGGCCGGCGCGGCGCACAAAGCTCTTGATGGTTTTGGGGAAGGCCACGCCCGCGGGCGCTTTGGTGGGGGTCTGGTCAGTCACGCCCAGGATTGTAGACAGGCGGTCAGGGCTTGACGGGGCCGTACGGCCACAGGCCCACCCAGGCCGCCAGCGCATCGCCCAGCGGCGCGCTCTGCGGCGGCAGGCCCACCACGGCGGCAGCGGCGTTCAGCGCCGCCAGCGCCCGGGCCGGCGTCGAGGTGTCCAGCGCCTGGGCGCCGTTTTGCTTGGAGAGTTTTTCGCCGTTGGCGCCCAGCACCAGCGGCGTGTGCAGGTACTGCGGCAGGGGCGCGCCCAGGGCGCGCTGCAGCAGGATCTGGCGCGGCGTGTTGTCGGCCAGGTCCGCACCGCGCACCACATGGCTGATGCCTTGCGCGGCGTCGTCGACCACGACCGCGAGCTGGTAGGCGAAGCAGCCGTCGGCGCGCTTGAGCACGAAGTCGCCGACCTCGGCGGCCACGTCCTGCTGATGCGCACCGAGCCGCCGGTCCTGCCAGGCGACGATGTGGGTTGCTATTGAATCGATAGCGGCTTGCGACCGTCGGCTCTGGGCTGGAGGCGGTTTTCCTTCGGATACCGCGGTCAGCAGCCGCCAGGCACGGGCCGGTCGGCCGCGCAGCCCCTGGCGACAGGTGCCGGGGTAGACCAGCTCGGCATGGCGCTGGTGCGCCAGCCCCTGCGCGGCGCGAGCCGCCTCGATGTCCTTGCGCGAGCAGGCGCAGGGGTAGGCCAGGCCGCTGCCTGCGAGCCGGTCGAGCGCGCGCTGGTACAGCGCGCTGCGCTGCGACTGGTAAAGCGGCTCCTCGTCGGGCAGCAGGCCGCAGTCCGCGAGCTGCTGCAGGATCAGCCGGTCGACGCCGGGCACGCAGCGCGGCATGTCCACGTCCTCGATGCGCACCAGCCAGCGCCCCCCATGGGAGCGCGCATCGAGCCAACTCGCCAGCGCCGCCACGAGCGACCCCGCATGCAGCGCGCCGGTGGGCGAGGGGGCAAAGCGACCGACGTAGGGTATGGGGCCGGCCGGTGACAGGTTTCCTCTAGTCACTGTCCACCAGTCACAAGTCACTGCTCCCAAGCCACCGCTTTCCAGTCACTGAACGCACGCCAGCGCGAGTTCCAGCCCCGAGTTGAACGCGTCTTCCACCCGGTGTCCCAGGCACCAGTCACCGCAGACGCCCAGGCCGGCCCTGGCGTCCCACAGGTGAGTCTGGCCCAGGGGCTGCATCGTCTGGGCATAGCGCCAGCGCCGCACGGCCGCGTGGGCCGGCTCGGCCCGGATGCCGGTCACCTCGGCGAAGGCGCGCAGCAGCTTGGCCTGCACGCGCGGGGCATCGTCCTCCAGATGCTCGTGCGACCAGGCCGGGCTGGCCTGCACGGTCCAGCGCTCCACGGCCTCGCGGCCCGGTTTGGACGATTCGCGCGCCAGCCAGGCGATGCGGTGGTGCGTGCTGCGCGCGGCATTCCACTGCGGGCCCAGATGGTTCAGGTTGGGCTGCACCGCCTGCGGAAACGCCAGCATCAGGGTCCAGCAGGGGGCCACCTGGACCTGGCCCAGCTGCTGCGCGAGTTTCGGCGCCTGCTCTGATTTTTGGAGCAGCTCGCGCGCCAGAAACGAGGGCAAAGCCAGCAAAACAGCGTCAAAGCCAGAGAACACATGCTGGGTGCCGGAGCGGCCGGTGGTGCGCAACTGCCAGCGTTTGGCATGCAGGCTGTCGCGTTCGATCTGCGTGACCTGGGTTTGCAGCTCCACCTGGTGGGCCTCGACCAGCGGCTGGGCCCAGTGCTGCACCAGCGCGTTCATGCCGGGAACGGGCACCCAGTGGGGCTCGCGCGCCGGCAGGCCGGCCGCTGCGACGCGGCCGAACGCATCGAGCACGCGCACGGTGTTGGCGCTCCAGGGCTTGCACAGGCCGGGCGCAGTCGCCAGTGCCTGGGCAAAACGCGGGTCGCGCACGGTGAAGTACTGGGCGCCATGGTCGAACGTGCCAAAGGGCGTGCTGTGGGTGGCCATGCGTCCGCCGAAGTTGTGGCTTTTTTCGAACACCGTCACGCGGTGGCCGGCCTGCACGAGCGTGCGGGCGCAGGCGATGCCGGCCATGCCGGCCCCGACGATGGCGAAGTGGCGCTGGCGGCCGGTGGCAGGGGGCGAAGGGCTCATGGCAGTCTCTTTTCCTGAAGCTGTTGGAATGTTTGTCGGGCCTACTCTACACGCTGGCCGGGCGGGTTCGCGCTACGAGCCATGGTGGTGGCGCTCCAGCAGCGCGCGGCGGGTGGCCGGGCTTTCCAGCTGGGACAGCCACCATTGCAGGGCGCGGCCCTGTCTGGAGGGACTGGCGCCGCGCCAGGCGTAGCTCATGCGGATCAGCCGGCTCGGCCGCTCGACCGCCTTGACCACCAGGCGCCCGGTCTCGATGTAGGGCCGGGCCATGGGCTCCGGCACGAAACCGCCGCCCAGGCCGCGCAGCTGGGCTTCGAGCTTGGTCAGCATGGTCGGCACGGTGAACACGTCCTGCCCGCCGAGCAGGCCCACGGTCAGGCCGCCGCCGCGCTGGATCGAGTCGGCCACGGCCACGGCGCGGTGTTTTTGCAGCAGTTCATCTTTCAGCGGCTCGGCGGCCGTCGCCAAGGGGTGGTGCGGTGCGACTGCGAACACAAAGGCGACGCTGCCCAGCGGCCTGCTCTGGATGCCGGCAGCGGTGCTGGCCTCCATGCCCACGCCTATGGCCAGGTCGGCTTGGCCCGAGGTCAGGGCCTCCAGCGTGCCCGACAGGGTTTCATCGCGAATCCGCACGCGGGTCGGCGGGTTCAGGGTGAAGAAGGCCTCGGTCAGCTCCATCAGCGTGGGGCGTGAAATCAGGCCGTCGGCCGCAATGGTGAGCTGGGGCTCCCAGCCGGTGGCGACGCGCTTGACGCGATTGGCCACGGCATCGATTTCCTGCAGCAGCCGCTCGCCCTCGCGCAGCAGCTCGGCGCCGGCTTCGGTCAGGCGCGCCTGGCGCGCACTGCGGTCAAACAGCAGCACATCGAGCGCTTCCTCGATCTGCCGCACGCGGTAGCTCAAAGCGCTGGGCACCAGGCCAAGGGCGCGCGCGGCCGCGGCAAAGCTGCCGGCTCCTGCAATGGCGTGCAGCATGGCCAAGGCATCGGGGGTCAGCACATCGCGCGGCGTTTGCATGGTCTGCGGGTTTATCTTCAAATAATTTGAATGATGCCATCAAAGCCGGTGGACCGGAAAACCGCTTGCAACGCCTAAAGTTCCAGTTACACAAGGAGCTGTTGATGCTGACCCTTCGCAAATCCCAGGACCGAGGCTATGCCGACCATGGCTGGCTCAAGTCCTTTCACAGTTTTTCGTTTGCCGGCTACTACGACCCGCAGCACATGGGCTTTGGCAACCTGCGCGTGATCAACGAAGACCGCATCGCGCCCGGCACGGGGTTCGGCCAGCACGGCCACCGCGATATGGAAATCATCAGCTATGTGCTCAGCGGCGAGCTCGCGCACCAGGACACGCTGGGCAATGTCGTGGGCATTCCCCCCGGCGATGTGCAGCGCATGAGCGCGGGCACCGGCGTGCAGCACAGCGAGTTCAACCACGCCCGGGACCGGACCACGCATTTCCTGCAGATCTGGATCGAGCCCGATGTGAGGGGCATCGCTCCCAGCTACGAACAGAAAACCTTTGCGGAAGGCGAAAAGCGCGGCGCCCTGCGGCTGGTGGCCTCGCCCGACGGCGCCCAGGGCTCGGTGAGCCTCCATGCCGATGCCTTGCTCTATGCCGGCCTGTTCGATGGAACTGAATCGGCGACGCTGACTCTGAACCCTTCACGCAAGGGCTATGTCCACTTGGTGCGCGGCGAGATCGAAGTCAACGGCCGCCAGCTCGCCGGCGGCGACGCAGCCCTGCTTGAAGGCGAAACGCAGCTGACATTGGCCCGCGGCAAGGACGCCGAAGTGCTGGTGTTCGATTTGAGCGGCTGAACCCGTCATCTTCGTTGCGTTTTTCAAAAAGCACCCGCGTCACCGTCGCTTAACCGTGTATCAACCTCAACCCTGACCCTTAAGGAAATCACCATGCTGAACGCACTTCAAAACCCCCTGTCCCTCGCCGGCCGCCTGCTGCTGGCCCTGCTGTTCCTGCCCGCGGGCATCAGCAAGATCGGCGGCTTTGCCGGCACCGTGGGCTACATCGGCTCGGTGGGCCTGCCCATGCCTTCGTTTGCGGCGGCGCTGGCGCTGGTGGTCGAGATCGCCGGCGGGCTGGCCCTGATCGTGGGCTTTGGCACGCGCTGGGCTGCCCTGGCCCTGGCCCTGTTCACGCTGGTGGCCAGCTTCTTCTTCCACAACTACTGGGCCATGCCGGTCGACAAGCAAATGATGCAGCAGCTGATGTTCTTCAAGAACATCGCCATCGTGGGCGGCCTGTTCACGATCGCTGCCTGGGGCCCCGGTGCCTGGAGCGTGGACGCCAAGCGCCAGGCCTGAACGGCGACAGGCTGTCTGTCCGGCCACCAGCGCGTCGCGGAAGTTGCCGCGAAGAGGGGCCGCTGATAGATTGGAGCTTTTGCAGGAGTCTGCGATGGCGATTGAATTCAAACGCAACCGCGCCGCCCCGATGGCGCACACGCTGCACATCCGCAGCCACGAACTGGCGGTCGATGGCAGCGTGGCCGAAGGCGGCACAGACTCCGGCCCCAGCCCGCACGACTTGTACGACGCGGCGCTGGGAGCCTGCAAGTCGCTGACCCTGATCTGGTATGCGCGCAGGAAAGGCATTCCGGTCGACGACGTGCGCACCGTGATCGAGCGCGATGACTCCGGCGAGCGCAGCGGCGTGTACCGCCTGGCGGCCCGGCTGCAGGTCAGCGGCGAGCTGAGCGATGCGCAGATCAGCGAGCTGCAAACCGTGATCCACAAGTGCCCCGTGCACAAGCTCATGACGGTGGTGACCACCGAAATCAGCACCCAGGTGGAGCGCATGCCATGAGCGTTGAACTGCAACTCACAGGGCACCGCAAGGACCTGGGCGGCGGCTTCGTGGTCAGCCGCGTGCTGCCCGCGGCGCGGCGCCAGGCGGTCGGCCCCTTTCTGTTCTTCGACCATTTCGGCCCCGTGACGGTGGCCCCCGGCGCCGGCCATGACGTGCGGCCTCATCCGCACATCGGCCTGGCCACGGTGACCTATCTGTTCGAGGGCGCCATCGTGCACCGCGACAGCCTCGGCCATGTGCAGCAGATCGAGCCCGGCGCGATCAACTGGATGACGGCCGGCCGCGGCATCGTGCACTCGGAGCGCCAGCCTGAAGCCTTGCGCCAGAGCAGCTACACCAACCACGGCATCCAGCTGTGGGCGGCCTTGCCGCGCGTGCATGAGGATGTCGAGCCCAGTTTTGTCCATACCCCGGCGGACGCGATTCCCGCCCTGAGCGTGGAGGACGCCAGCGTGCGCGTGCTGATCGGCGAGGCCTTCGGCGCCAGTTCGCCCGTGGCTACCTTTGCGCCCACCCTGTACCTCGACGTGCAGCTGGGGGCCAACGGCAGCCTGCTGCTGCCGACGTTGGCGGAGGAATTGGCGGTCTACCCGGTCGACGGCCCGGTGTTGATCGACGAGGAGCCGGTCGCGGCTCACACGCTCGCGGTGCTCAGCCCCGGCCAGCCGGCGCGTTTGGAGGCCGGCGCCGCGGTGCGGCTGATGGTGCTGGGCGGCGACGCGCTCGATGGCCATCGCACCATCTGGTGGAACTTTGTCTCCAGCCGCAAGGAGCGCATCAGCCAGGCGGCCGACGACTGGCAGGCCCAGCGCATGGCCCGCATCGCGGGCGAGACCGAATTCATCCCGCTGCCGGAGCGGCGTTTCTGAAAAGTCAAGCCGCTGCGCGGCCTGTCCCGCGTCCAGGGCGCCTTGCTACGATGCGGCCATGAAAATTTTTGCGCTGCTGCCCTGGGCCGACTGGCTGGCGCTGGGGGCTTTTTTTTCGGTCTGGGCCGGCTATGCCTGGTTTGCCAGGTACTGGGGCGCGCGCCGGCCCTCGTTGTTTGCCGCCACCAACCGATTCCGGCGCCACTGGATGCGGCAAAGCACCTCGCGCGACCCGCGCGTGCTCGACGGCATCATCACGCAAAGCCTGTCGACCAGCCCGTCGTTTTTCGCGTCGACCTCGATCATCATCATCGGAGGCCTGTTCGCCCTGCTCGGCACGACCGACAAGGCGGCCGAGCTGGTGCGCGAGATTCCGTTTGCCCAGCAGACGCCACTGCTGGTGTTCGAGTTCAAGGTCCTGGTTTTGATCGGCATTTTTGTCTACGCGTTTTTCCGCTTTTCATGGTCGATGCGGCAATACACGATCGTGGGCGTGGTGATCGGCTCGATGCCCGCGCCGGAAGACTTTGCCGCGGGCAAATTCGACCGCGAGCAGTTCGCCCAGCGCGCCGGCGACCTGCTGGGCCTGGCGGCCGACACCTTCAACGACGGCTTGCGCGGCTACTATTTTTCATTCGCGGCCATGGGCTGGTTCTTCTCGCCGCTGGCCTTCCTGATCGCCACCGTGCTGGTGGTGGTCATCCTCTACAGCCGCGAATTCGGCTCCGAGGTGCTGCGCGTGCTCAAGGATTAACCAGCGCGGTGTTCTGAATTGCCTTCAGTAGTGGCTGTGTCCCCACAGGCGCGGCGGCGACTGGGTCATGTGGTGCAGCCCGCTGCGCTCGAGCATGCGGTCGCAGGCCTCCTGCGCGTCTTCCAGAACCTCGTTCTCGCTGATGGAGCTCACCTGGTAGTCCTCCATCAGGATGCGGCCGTCCACGATCGTGGTGCAGACATCGGCCGCATTGGCGAAGCAGGTCACGCGGTAGACCGGCATGTTCAGCGGCAGCAGGTGCGGCTTGAACAGGTCGACCAGGATGATGTCGGCCTTCTTGCCGGCCTCCAGCGAGCCGATCTCGTGCTCCAGCGACAGCGCGCGGGCGGCATCGATCGTGACCATCTCCAACACCTTGCCGTGCGGCAGCACGGCGGCATCGCGGAAATGCCGGCGGTGGTAGTGCATGCACTGCCACATGTGGCGGAACATGTCGTAGCCTCGGTCCGGCGCCGCGCCGTCCGAGCCGATGGCCACCGTCACCCCGGCGTCGATCAGCTCGGGCACGGGGCAGCGGCCGCGGATCGACATGATGGCGCTGGGGTTGTGGACGATGCGCGTGTCGGTCTCGCGTGCGGCGGCGATGTCGTTGTCGTTGAGGTCGATGCAGTGCGACATGAAGGACCGCGGGCCCAGCAGGCCCAGCTCGCGGTGCGCCAGCGCCAGCGTTCCGGTTCGGTGGCCGTCCTGGGTCAAGGTCAGCCCGCTATCCCTGGCCAGACCGTGGTACAGCTCTGCCTGCTCCACAAAGGTGTCGCGCAGCGCGGCGTGGCCGGGCTCATGCATCGGGGCGAACACGGGCAGCGTCACGGCGATATGGAGCCGGCCGCCGGCGCGGCCATGGTTGTCGTCGATGATCTGCCGGCAGACCTCGAACATCTGGCGGTTGTCGACCTCGCGCTGCGTCGGCGGCTGCATGGCCCAGTCCACATAGCGGCGCGGCGCGCTCGGGCGCGAGGGCCCCACGGCCACGACCGAGCGGGTGCCCGCGCGCTCGACGGCGTCGCAGTGCGCGCGCGCGTATTTCGGGTCGTCGACGCGCATGATCGAGTCGCCGCCGCCCAGCAGCGACACGCCAGTGGTGACGCCTGCCTTGAGGCGCTCCAGCGACGCCAGGGCCGACTCGGCCCGCCAGAAATGCTCGTCGGAGGCCGAGGTGTAGATGATCTCGCAGGCCTTCATCCAGGCGCCGGCATCGCCCGCGCCCATGGTGCGCAGCATCGCGTGCCCGGCGTGGGCGTGGCTGTCGATCAGTCCCGGGAGCACGGCCTTGCGGCGGGCGTCCAGGGTCTTGCGCGCCGTGTAGCGCGCGCGCAGCTCGGCGCTCGTGCCGACCTCGACGATGCGGTCATCGCGCACGGCGACAGCGCCGTCTTCGATGACACGGCGTTGCGGATCCAGGGTGATGACCGTGCCGTGTTCGATCAGCAGGTCGATGGCTTGGCTCATGGGCACACTCCAGAGGGTAAAGGGAAGAATCAGGCCGCGCGCGGCATGAAGCGCACAGGCTGGGCTGCCCCGCCCACGGCGTGGCAGGCCACGGCCGCCTCGTCGCGCAGCGTGCTCAGGCGAGGCGCCTCGCGGCGGCAGATCTCGGCGGCGGCCGGGCAGCGCGGGTGGAAGGCGCAGCCAGGGGGCGGCGCCAGCGGGCTGGGCAGCTCGCCAGCGGGCACACCGGCAGCGCGCCGGCCCTGGCCGACGCGGGGGATCGCCGCCAGCAGCAGCTGGGTATAAGGGTGGCGTGGCGCGGCGAACAGGGCCTCGGTATCCGCCACCTCGACCAGGCGCCCGAGATACATGACGCCGATTCGCGTGGAGACGAAACGCACCACGGCCAGGTTATGGCTGATGAACAGGCTGGTCAGCCCCTCTTCCTGCTCCAGCCGCTTGAGCAGGTTGAGGATCTGCGCCTGCACCGAGACGTCGAGCGCCGAGGTGGGCTCGTCGCAGACCAGGAAGCTGGGCTCGCCGGCCAGCGCGATCGCGATGCGCTGGCGCTGGCCGCCCGAGAACTCGTGCGGGAATTTGGCGCCGTCGGCCGCCGCCAGGCCCACGCGGCCCAGCAGCTCGTCGACGCGCGCGCCGATTGCGCCGGCCGGCCGAGTGAAGCGCAAGGCCCCGGTGCGCGCGCGGTCCAGGCCCGCGATCACGCGCGCCAGCGTGGTCTTGCCGCAGCCCGACTCGCCGACCAGGCTGAAGGTACTGCCCGCGGGGATGGCGAAGCTCACGCCGTCGACCGAGCGCACGGTGCGGCCATGGGCCTGGAAATGGCGCGACAGGTCTTCGACCGCGAGGTAGTTGTGGGCGTTCATGCGGCCTCCAGGACCGGGGGTTGATGGGGATGCCAGCAGGCCACCTGCACCGCGCCATTGCCGGCCGCCAGCGGCAGTTCGGCGCGGCAGCGCGCGCTGGCGCTGGCGCAGCGCGGGTGGAAGGCGCAGCCCGAGGGCCGCGCGGCCAGGCGCGGCATGGCGCCGTCGATCTGGCGCAGCCAGGCCGGGCTCGCGTCGATCGGCGGGATCGAACCCATCAGGCCGTGGGTGTAGGGATGGCGCGGCCGGTTCACGACCGGGTCGACCGGCCCGATCTCGGCGATGCGGCCCGCGTACATCACAGCCACGCGGTCCGCGTTCTCCGAAATCACGCCCATGTCGTGCGTGACCAGCAGCACCGAGGTGCCGCGCTCGCGGCACAGGGCGCGCAGCAGCTCCAGCACCTGGGCCTGGACCGAGACGTCGAGCGCCGTGGTCGGCTCGTCGGCCACCACGAGGTCGGGCTCGGCGCACAGGGCCAGGGCGATCACGATGCGCTGGCGCATGCCGCCCGAGAACTGGTGCGGGTAGGCTTCCACGCGCTGGGCCGGCGAGGGGATGCCGACGCGCTTCAGCCACTCGACCGCGCGCTCGCGCGCCTCGCCGCGCGACAGCGGCAAGTGGGTCAGCATGGTCTCGACCAGCTGCTCGCCGACCGTGAGCAGCGGGTTCAGGCTGACCAGTGGGTCCTGGAATATGGCGCCGATGCGACGCCCGCGCAGGGCGCGCATCGCGGCCGCGTCGAGCTGGTCGATGCGCTGGCCGCCGAACCAGATTTCGCCACGCGCCACATGGGCCGGCGCGTCGAGCAGGCCGATCACGGCCATGCCGGTCAGCGACTTGCCGGCACCGGACTCGCCGACAAAGCCCAGGATCTCGCCGCGCGCGATCTCAAAGCTCACGTCGTCCAGGGCCGTGAGCGCGCCGTGCCGGGTCGGTATCTCCACGCGCAGCCGGCGCACGTCGAGCAGGATGTCAGGGTTCATTTCAGAATTCATTTCAGTTGCTCCACCGCGCTGCGCACGACCCACTAGGCATGAAACGCGACGCTTGTTCGGGGAACACCGCGGAACCGGCTCTGCCGGGCCGCTGGTGTTGCCCCCTTGAGGGGGGAGGCGGCTACACGCAGTGAGCCAGCAACGGGGGTGGGCTTCATTTCAAGCGGGGGTTCAGGGCGTCGCGCAGCCAGTCGCCGAACAGGTTGATCGCCAGCACCAGGCCGATCAGCATCAGGCCCGGCATCACCGTGATCCACCACTCGCCCGAGAACAGCACCTCGTTGCCCAGGCGGATCAGAGTGCCCAGCGAGGGCGAGGTGGCCGGCACGCCCAAGCCCAGGAAGCTCAGCGTGGCCTCGGTCAGTACCGCCAGGCCGATCGAGAGCGTGGCGATCACGAGCACCGGGCTCAGCACGTTGGGCAGCACATGGCGCGCCAGAATGCGCGCGCGGCCCATGCCGATCAGGCGCGCGGCGTTGACATAGTCCCTGTTCTTCTCGACCAGGGTCACGCCGCGCACGGTGCGCGCGTACTGCACCCAGGTGGCGAGCGCGATCGCCAGCACCACGATGGGCAGCGACAGCTGCTGCTGCAGCTCGCGCGGCAGCACGGTGCGCGACAGGCCGTCGACCAGCAGGGCGACCAGGATGGCGGGGAAGCTCAGCTGCACGTCGGCCGCGCGCATGATCAGGTTGTCGACCCAGCCGCCGACATAGCCGGCGACCAGGCCCAGCGTGACGCCGATCAGCATGGCCAGCAGGGTGGAGGCCAGACCGACCAGCAGCGACATGCGCAGGCCGTGGAGCATGACCGAGACCAGGTCGCGCCCCTGGCCGTCGGTGCCGAGCAGGTACTTGAGCTGGCCGGCCTCGAGCCACGCCGGCGGCAGGCGCGCGTCCATGAGCTCGACGGTGGCGAGGTCGAAGGGGTTCTGCGGCGCCAGCCAGGGCGCGCCGAGGGCGAGCACGGCGTAGACGATCAGCAGCAGCGCCGAGGCCACGGCCTCGGGTGAGCGGACTAGGCTCCAGGCCAGGTCCGACTGGCGCCAGCGGGCCAGGCGCAGGACAAGCGTTTGCATGGGATTCTCCTCAGCGGGCGACGCGCAGGCGCGGATCGACCACCACATAGAGCAGGTCCACCACGGCGTTGATGAGCACGAACAGGGCCGCCACCAGCAGCAGGTAGGCGGCGATCACCGGCACGTCGCTGAAGGTGATGGCCTGGATGATCAGCAGGCCCAGGCCCGGCCACTGAAACACGCTCTCGGTGATGATGGAGAACGCGACCATCGAGCCCAGCTGCAGCCCGGCCACCGTGATGATGGGGATCAGCGTGTTGCGCAGCGCGTGGCGGAAATGCACGGCGCGCTCGCGCAGTCCGCGGGCGCGCGCGAACTTGATGTACTCGCTCTTCATGACCTCCATCATCTGGGTGCGCGTCAGGCGCATGAACAGCGTGAGCTGGAACAGCGCCAGCGTGATGGCTGGCATCACGATCGCCTTCCAGCCGCTGGCGCCCAGCAGGCCAGTGCTCCAGGCGCCGAGCTGGACCACCTCGCCGCGGCCGTAGGACGGCAGCCAGTTCAGGCCGACCGAGAACAACAGGATCAGCCCGATGCCGGTGACGAAGGACGGCACGGACACGCCGATCAGCGAGACGGTCTGCAGCCCCCGCGCGCCCAGGGCGCGCGGCCGGATACCGGCGTAGACACCCATGGGGATGCCCAGGCCCAGGGCCAGCAGCGCCGCCACCGCGCTCAGCTCCAGCGTCGCCGGCAAGCGCGAGAGGATCAGTTGCGAGACCGGCTCCAGGTTGCGGTAGGAAACGCCGAACTCGCCCTGCAGCGCACGGCCGACGAACTTGAGGTACTGCACGGGCAGCGGCTGGTCCAGGCCGAGGGCGGCGCGCAGCTGCTGCTTCTCGGCCAGCGTGGCGCTATCGCCAGTCAGGTTGTTGACCGGGTCGCCGGTGAAGTTGAACAGCGCGAACGACAACAGCGACACCACCGCCATGACGAGTAGACCGTTGGCCAGGCGGCCGAGAATGAAGCGCAACATGAGGATGGTCCGGGAACGAGGGCGACGCCTTATTTGCCCGGCACCGTCACCAGCCACAGGCGCAGCTGGTTGTCGGGCGCCTGCGCCAGCGAGATGCCCTTCTTCGCGGCCCAGGTGATGGGCTGCTGGTGCAGCGGCACGTGCGAGATGTCCTCGCGCTCGATGGCCACCGCCTGCTCGATCAGCTTGTTGCGCTTGGCCGGGTCGATCTCGGCGGCGATCTGCGGCAGCAGGGCGTCGAACTTCGGGTTCGAATAGCGGCCGGCGTTAAGCGATCCTTCCTTCTGCGTGCGCGTGTGCACCACGTCCTTGAGCAGGCCGTAGCTGTCGGCCATCGGCAGTCCGGCATGGCCGACGATGTACATCGATACGTCGTTGGTGTTCAGACGCACGCTCCACTTGGCCGTGGGCTCGACCATCAGCTGGGTCTTGATGCCGACCTTGGCCAGCATCGAGGACATCGCGATGCACATCGCCTCGTCGTACACATAGCGGTCGTTGGGACATTGCAGGCCGACGCTGAAGCCATTCGGGTAGCCGGCCTCGCCCAGCAGCTTCTTCGACGCCTCGGGGTCGTAGGGCAGCAGGCGCTTGTTGAGCGCGGTGGGCGCGCCGTTCAGGTGCGGCGACAGCAGCGTGCCCGACGGCCAGGACGCGCCGCGCATCACCGAGCGCTTGATCGCCTCGATGTCGATCGCCTGATAGACGGCGCGGCGCACGCGGACGTCCTTGAACGGGTTCTTGCCCTTGACGTCGCTGTACAGCAGTTCGTCGCGCTGCTGGTCCATGCCGAGGAAGATGGTGCGCAGCTCGGGGCCCTGCACCACCTGGATGTTGCCGCCGGCCTGCAGGCGCTGCATGTCCTGCAACGGCACGCTGATCGAGGCGTCGATGCCGCCGCTGATCAGCGAGGAGGTGCGGGTCGCATCGGACTTGATTGGCGTGAACACCACGCGGCTCAGGTTGTGGCGCGGCTTGTCCCACCAGCCCGGGTTGGCGACCATCACCGTGCGCGTGTCGACGTCGCGCGACTCAAGGCGGAACGGCCCCGTGCCGTTGGCGTTGCGGTTGGCGTGGTTCTCCTTCTGCTTCTGCAGGTCGCTGGCCTCGGTGGCGCGGTTGAGCTCGCTCCAGCCCTTGTCCATGATCAGCAGCTGCACCAGCTCGTTGGGCAGGATGGGCAGGGGCGTGTGGGTCTCGACGTCCACCGCATAGGCGTCGACCTTGCGCACCTCCTTGATGTCGCTGAGGTTGCCCCTGACCAGCGATCCCGGCGTGTTCGTTCGCTGCCACGAGAACACCACATCGTCGGCATCGAAGCTCTCGCCGTTGTGAAACTTCACGCCCTGCCTGAGCGTGAAGCGCCAGACCGTAGGGCTGAGGGCCTTCCAGGAAGTGGCGAGCGCGGGCTCGATCTGCAGCTTGTCGTCGAAGCGCACCAGTGACTCGTAGATGTTGCTGACGAAGGCATTGGTGAAGGTGTTGTTGGTCGCATGGGGGTCCATCGACAGGGCGTCCAGGCTGGCCGACCAGGTCAGGGTGTTGGCGCCGGCCGCCGCGCTGCACAGGCTGGCTGCGAGGACGAGGGCACCGAGGCGCAAGTGGAATTTTTTCATGGCAATCGTTCAGCTCGTTGGGTTAAAGGGGTCTCGGGTCAGGCAGGTAGGGGAAGCTGCGAGGCGAAGCCGTCGACTTGGATCTGATTGTGATGATATTGCAGCCAATTGTGACAATGAACGACATTTTTGTCACGATGTTTTCCCTTATGTGGCATGATTGCGGATCGTCAGACACATCGTTTTATGCAGCGCAGCCCTTCCACCCCATCTGCAGCCACCCGTGCCTCCGAGCCGGTCGAGGGCCCGTTCAGCGACGAAGCCGCCGACGAGCAGCGCGTCAGGAATGCCATCGTCGAGGCCGTGCTGTCGCATCAGCTTCCGCCCGGTACCAGGCTGGTCGAGAGCCCGCTGTGCGAGGCTTTCGGGGTCAATCGCTCGCTGCTGCGTCGCGTGTTCGTTCAGCTGGCCAACGAGCGGGTGATCGAGCTGCATCGCAATCGTGGCGCCGTGGTGGCGCAGCCGACGCAGGAGGAAATGCGCCAGGCCTTCGAGGCCAGGCGCCTGATCGAAGGGGCTGTGCTGCAGTCGCTGGGCGATCGCGCCCAGGGCCCGTATCTGGCGTCGGTGCGCCGTCTGGTGTGCGAGGAGCATGACGCCTACCGCCGGGGCGACCGCTCCAGATGGGTGCGCCTGTCCGGCGAGTACCACCTGCGCCTGACGGCCCTGCTGGGCAACCAGGACCTGGACGCGATGCTCAAGAGCCTGGTCACCCGGACCACGCTGATGAAGGCGCTGTACGACTCCCCGGGACGCAGCACCTGCTCGTTCGACGAGCACAACGCGATTCTGGACGCGCTGGAGGCCGGCAATGTGGAGCTGGCCTGCAAGCTGATGTCTGACCACCTCAATGACGCCGAGCGCAAGCTCAGGCGCGAGCCGGATGCGAACGAGGTGGATCTGCTGGCCCTGTTTGGCCCCGCCCGATGAGCCGGGTCTTCGCTGAAAGCCACGCCACGGCGCCGGGGCATGGCCTGCGGGTGGCCCTGGGCCTGGCACTGGCGCCTCTGGTGGCGCTGGGCTTTTCGCGCTTTGCCTATGCGCTGCTGCTGCCGGCCATGCGCCAGGAATTCGGCTGGAGTTTCGTGCAGGCCGGCGCGCTGAACACCGCCAACGCCATCGGCTACATCGTGGGCGCCTTGCTGGCCTCGACGCTGGCCGCGCGCTGGGGCATGGTCAGGGCTTTCACGGCAGCCATGGTGCTCAGCGCTTTGGCTTTGCTTCTGACGGCGCTGCCGTCGGGCTTTGCGGTGTTCCTGGCGATACGTGCGCTGGGCGGCGTCAGCACCGCGATCGCTTTCGTGCTGGGCGCAGCCCTGGTGTCCCATGCCATGCCGCAGCGCCCGGCCACTGCGCTGGCCATCTACTTCGCGGGCTCGGGCCTGGGCATTGTGCTGGCGGGCCTGCTGGCGCCGCTGCTCGCGGGCGCCACAGGCGCCGTCGACTGGCGCCAGGGCTGGCTGGCGATGGGCGCCGCGTCGCTGGTGGGCACGGCGCTGGCGCACCGCGTGGCCGCGGCGCCCGCGACGACAGGGCACGCGGGCCTCGCAGCCCCGATGGGCCCCACCTGGCGCGGCATTGGGCCGAGCCTGATGGCCAATATGCTGTTCGGCGCCGGCTATGTCGGCTACATGACCTACATGGTGGCATTCCTCGACACGCAAGGCTTCAGCCTGGCCGTGAAGGCCGAGTTTTTCGGCATCCTCGGCGGCGCATCGATCCTGGCCAGCCCGCTATGGGGCCGCCTGCTGAGCCGCCTGCCGGCGGGGCGCGGCTTTGCCTGGGTGGCGTCCGCCGTGGCCCTGGGTTCCTTGCCTGCCCTGATCTGGCCCAGCGTGGGGGCCGTCGTCGCATCGGCCATGCTGTTCGGCTCCAGTTTCATGGCCGGGCCGGCTGCCGTCAGCGTCGTGGCGCAGCGCGTCTTGCCGGCGGCACACCTGACTTTCGGGCTGGCGCTGCTGACCGCGAGCTTCTCCGTCGGCCAGTCGCTGGGCCCGGTGATGGCGGGCTGGCTGTCGGACGCCACAGGCTCGCTCTCGGCCGGGCTGTGGCTGGGGCCGGTCTTGCTGATGGTCGGGGCCGCGGTGTCGCTGCGTCAGCGCTGAACGGGGCCATTGCTTGCACGCCCGATCAGTCCTTGTCCGGTGGGCACAGGACGCTCTCTATTTTGTAGCAGACAGGTCGGGCGCGAGCGCCTCGCGCTCGTCGAACACAAAGCAGTGGCCGCGGTAATGCGCGCCGTCGGTTTCCTCGAAATACTTGAGGATGCCGCCTTCGAGCTGGTACACATGGTCCAGGCCCTCCTCGCGCATCAGGATGGCCGCCTTCTCGCAGCGGATGCCGCCGGTGCAAAAGCTCACCACGGTCTTGCCCGCCAGATCGGCCTTGCGTTCGCGCAGGGCTTGCGGAAATTCGGTGAATTTTGTGATGCGCCAGTCGATCGCGCCGTCAAACGTGCCGTGGTCCACCTCGAAGGCGTTGCGCGTGTCCAGCGTGACCACGGGGCGTCCCGTGTCGTCATGGCCCTGGGCCAGCCAGCGCCTGACCGTGGCTGGCTTCACCGCGGGCGCGCGGCCGGCGCCGGGCTGGATCGCCGGGTGGTCCATGCGGATGATCTCGCGCTTGAGCTTGACCAGCATCTTGCGAAACGGCTGAGCGGCCGACCAGCTTTCCTTGGGCTCGAGATCGGCGAAACGCGGGTCGGACCGCAGCTGCGCCACCCATGCACGGACGGCCTCGGCCGGCCCCGCCAGAAACAGGTTGATGCCTTCTTCGGCCAACAGGACCGTGCCCTTGAGTTGCAGCGCCTGCGCGCGCTGCAGCAGCACAGGGCGCAGCTGCGTGGCATCGGGCAGGGGGACGAATTTGTAAGCGGAAATATTCAGAATCGAAGTCACAGACAGGATTTTAAGAAGGCTGTCAAGGCCGGCCTGACTTCTACAATTCAGCGATGTTTGTTCACCTGCGCATCCACACCGAATTCTCGGTGGTCGACGGCACCAACCGCGTCGACGAAATCATCAAAGCGGCCGCGGCCGACAGCCAGCCGGCGCTGGCCATCACCGATCTCAACAACCTGTTCGGCGCCATCAAGTTTTACAAGGAAGCGCGGGGCAAGGGCGTCAAGCCGCTGATCGGCGCCGAGATTTTTCTGGAGGGTTTGGGCCAGGAGGCCGGGGCGCTGTCGCGCATGCTGCTGCTGGTGCAGAGCCGCCAGGGCTACCTGAAACTGAGCGAGCTGCTGGCGCGGGCCTGGACACAGAACGTGGTCAAGGCCCAGGCCGTGGTCAAGCTGGCCTGGCTGCAGGAACTGGGCGAGGGCCTGATCGCGCTGTCCGGCGCCCAGGCCGGCCCGGTGGGCCAGGCCCTGGTGCAGGGCGACAACGAGCGTGCTTCCGACCTGGCCTTGCAACTGGCCGGGCTGTTCCCGCACCGTTTCTACATCGAATTGCAGCGCGCCGGCCGCGCCGACGACGAGGCCCATGTGGCAGCTGCCGTGCAGCTGGCCGCGCGCATGAAGCTGCCGGTGGTGGCCACCCATCCGGTGCAATTCACGGCGCCAGAGGACTACGAGGCGCACGAGGCCCGCGTCTGCATCGCCGAAGGCGAGATCCTCGGCAACCAGCGCCGCGTTCGCAAGTTCACGCGCGAGCAGTATTTCTTGTCGACCGCGCAGATGCAGGCCCTGTTCGCCGATCTGCCCTCGGCGCTGGCCAACACGATCGAAATCGCGCGGCGCTGCAACCTCACGCTGGAGCTGGGCAAGCCGCGCCTGCCCAACTTCCCGATCCCCGGCGGCATGTCGATGGAGGACTACTTCCGCCACGCCTCGTTGGAGGGGCTGGAGGAGCGCCTCAGGCATCTCTATCCCGACGCGGCCCAGCGTGAGCAGCAGCGAGCGCGTTACGTGGAGCGGCTGGAGTTCGAAATCAACACGATCCTGAAGATGGGCTTCCCCGGCTACTTCCTGATCGTGGGCGACTTCATCAACTGGGCCAAGAACAACGGCTGCCCGGTCGGCCCGGGCCGGGGCTCGGGCGCGGGGTCTCTCGTGGCCTATGCGCTGAAGATCACCGACCTCGACCCGCTGGAATACAACCTGCTGTTCGAGCGCTTCCTGAACCCGGAGCGGGTGTCGATGCCCGACTTCGATATCGACTTCTGCCAATCCAACCGCGACCGCGTGATCGACTATGTGAAGGACAAGTACGGCAAGGACGCGGTCAGCCAGATCGCCACCTTCGGCACCATGGCCGCGCGTGCCGCGATCCGCGACGTGGGCCGGGTGCTGGACATGAGCTACACGTTTTGCGACGGCATCTCCAAGCTCATTCCCAACAAGCCGGGCCAGCACATCACGATCGACGGCGCGATCAAGGCCGAGCCGATCCTGGCCGAGCGGCTGGACAAGGAGGACGAGGTCAAGACCCTGCTGGCGCTGGCGCAGAAGCTCGAGGGTATGACGCGCAACGTGGGCATGCACGCCGGCGGCGTGCTGATCGCGCCGGGCAAGCTCACCGACTTCTGCCCGCTGTACCAGCAGCCGGGCAGCGAGTCGGCCGTGAGCCAGTACGACAAGGACGATGTGGAGGCGATCGGCCTGGTCAAGTTCGACTTTCTGGGCCTGGCCACGCTGACTATTCTTGAAATCGCCAAGGAGTTCATCGTCAAGCGCCACAAGGGCCAGGAGAACTTCGCGTTCGAGAACATTGCGCTCAATGACGGCCCCACCTACAAGCTGTTCCAGGAGGGCAAGACCGAGGCCGTGTTCCAGTTTGAAAGCCGCGGCATGCAGGGCATGCTGCGCGATGCCAAGCCCACGCGCCTCGAAGACCTGATTGCGCTCAACGCGCTGTACCGGCCCGGGCCCATGGACCTGATCCCGAGCTTCGTGGCGCGCAAGCACGGTCGCGAGACCGTGGAGTACCCGCACCCGCTGGTCGAGAAGGTGCTGTCCGAGACCTACGGCATCATGGTCTACCAGGAGCAGGTGATGCAGACGGCCCAGGTGCTGGGCGGCTATTCGCTCGGCGGTGCCGACCTGCTGCGCCGCGCCATGGGCAAGAAGAAGGCCGAGGAAATGGCCCAGCACCGCGCGATCTTCCGCGAGGGGGCGGCCAAGAACGGCCTGAACGAGGCCAAGGCCGACGAGGTGTTCGACCTGATGGAGAAGTTCGCGGGCTACGGCTTCAACAAGTCGCACGCCGCCGCCTACTCGCTGCTGGCCTACCACACGGCCTGGCTCAAGGTGCATTACACGGCCGAGTTCTTCTGCGCCAACATGACGGTGGAAATGGACGACACCGACAAGCTCAAGGTCTTGTTCGAGGACGCGCGGAAGAATTTCGGCCTCTCCTTCGAGCCGCCCGATGTCAACCGCGGCGTCTACCGCTTCGAGCCGATCTCGGACAAGCTGATCCGCTACGGTCTGGGCGCCGTGAAGGGCACGGGCCAGCAGGCGATCGAGGCCATCGTGGCCGCTCGCGCGCAAGGGGGTCCGTTCAGCAGCCTGTTCGACTTCTGCGTGCGCGTGGACCGCACGCGCCTGAACAAGCGCACGGTCGAGGCCCTGATCAAGGCCGGCGCCTTCGATTCGCTGCAGCTCAACCGCGCCGCGCTGATCGCCTCGATAGACCGCGCGTTCGACTTCGCCAACGCCGCGGCCGCCAACGCCAACCAGGGTGGCCTGTTCGACATGATGGGCGACGACGACCATGGATCCAGCACGCAGGAGCCCGACCTGGTCGAGGCCATGCCCTGGGGCGTGAAGGAGCGCCTGACGTTCGAGAAGACGGCCGTGGGCTTCTACCTGTCGGGCCATTTGTTCGACGAGGTCGCGCTGGAGGTGCGCCGCTTCGCCAAATGGTCCATCGATGATTTGATCGACAGCCGCGAACCGCAGCTGCTGGCCGGCATCGTGAGCGATTTTCGCGTGATCAACGGCCAGCGCGGCAAGCTCGCGCTGTTCAAGCTCGACGACAAATCGGCGGTGATCGAGGCCACGGCCGACGAGGCGGTGATCAACGCCCACCGCAACCTGCTCAAGGACGACGAGCTCATCATCGTCAGCGCCAAGCTGCAGCCCGACCGCTTTTCCGGTGGCTTTCGCCTCAGCATCACCCAGGCCTGGGACCTGGCCACGGCGCGCTGCCGCTTCGGCAAGTTCTTGCGCGTGGCGGTCAACGGCAAGGCGCCCGACATCGGCCGCCTGCTCAAGGAGTTCCCGCCCAGGCGCGAGACCTCGGAGCAGGGCGAGCTGGTGCGGGGCCTGAGCGTGCGCCTGGCGCTGCGCCGCGACGGCGCCCGTGCCGAGCTGCAACTGGGCGAGGAAGCCAGGTTCTTCCCCAGCGACGCCGCGCTGGCCAGCTGGATGGCGCAGGCCGACCAGGGGCAGGCGGCCATTGTGTATGAGTGAAATCGGGCCGGTGGGTTTTCTCGGCATCTTGATGCTGGACACGAAATTCCCCCGCCCGCTTGGCGACATCGGCAACCCCGGGACGTTCGCCCGGCTGGGCATTCCGGTGCGGTTTCGGACGGTCAGAGGCGCATCGCCCAAGCGCATCGTTCAGGAGGCAGACCCGGCCTTGCTGCAACCGTTTGTCGATGCGGGGCGCGAACTCGCGAGCCAGGGCGCGCGCGTGATCTCGACGAGCTGCGGCTTCCTCGCCTCCTACCAGGACCACCTGGCCAAGGCGCTGCCTGTGCCCGTCATCACCTCGAGTCTGTTGCAATGCGCACGTCTTTCGCGGCCGGGCATAGTGACCATCGACGCCGCCTCCCTGGACGACCGCATCCTGGCCGCGGCCGGGGTTCCTCCCGGCACGCCCGTGCAGGGCGTCGAGCCGGGCTGCGAGTTTCATCGCCGGATTCTGGGCGACGAGACCGAACTGGATACGGCGAGGGCCGAGCAGGATGTGGTCGCGGCCGCGCGGCAACTGATCGAGCGCCATCCGTCGGTCGCCGAGATCGTGCTGGAATGCACCAACATGCCGCCCTATCGGCAGGCCGTCAGGCAGGCGACGGGCCGCGAGGTCCACGACATCGTTTCGCTGCTGGCAATGGCATGGGCTGCTTCATTCAGCCAAAGTTGATGCCCTGTGCCAGCGGCAGCTGGGTCGAGTAGTTGATGGTGTTGGTCGTGCGGCGCATGTACTGCTTCCAGGCGTCGGAGCCGCTCTCGCGGTCGCCGCCGGTCTCCTTCTCGCCGCCGAACGCACCGCCGATTTCGGCGCCGCTGGGGCCGATGTTGACGTTGGCCATGCCGCAGTCCGATCCCGATGCGGAGATGAACTTCTCGACCTCGCGCATGTTGTTCGAGAAGATGCAGGAAGACAGGCCCTGCGGCACCGCGTTGTGCAGCTCGATCGCCTCGTCCAGGCTGTCGTAGGACAGGACGTAGAGCAAGGGGGCGAATGTCTCGTGGCGCACGACCTCGGTCTGCGCCGGCATGTCGACGATCGCCGGACGCGCGTAAAAGCCCCGGGGAAACTGGTCCGCCAGCACGCGTTCGCCCCCGGTGAGGACGACACCGCCCTGGGCCTTGGCCTCGTCGATGGATTTTTGCATCAGGTCGTATGCGGCCTGGTCGATCAGCGGACCGACCAGCGTTCCTGCGGTCAGCGGGTTGCCGATGTTCAAGCTGGCGTAGGCTGGCAACACCTTGTCGAGCAGCTTGGCCTTGGCTGACCGGTGAACGATCAGGCGGCGCAGCGAGGTGCAGCGCTGCCCCGCCGTGCCGACCGCACTGAACAGGATGGCGCGAAGCGCCATGTCGAGGTCCGCCTCGGGCGTGACGATCATCGCGTTGTTGCCGCCGAGCTCCAGAATGCGCCGCCCGAAGCGGGCCGCCACCTTCGGCCCGATCGCACGGCCCATGCGCGTCGATCCCGTGGCCGACACGAGCGCAATGTCCGGGCTGTCGACCAGCGCTTCGCCTTGCCCTGCGCGTCCGATCACGATTTGCGCCAGTCCGTGCGGCGCCTTGTCGCCGAACCGCGCGATCGCGCGCTGCAGGGCCTTGAAGGTCGCCAGGCCCGACAGCGGCGCCTTCTCCGAGGGCTTGAAGATCACGGGGTCGCCGCACACCAGGGCCAGCGCCGCATTCCAGGCGAACACCGCACTTGGAAAGTTGAACGCGGTGATGATGGCGACGGGCCCGAGCGGATGGTATTGCTCCATGATCCGGTGGCCGGGCCGCTCGGAGACGATGGTCTTGCCGTAGAGCTGGCGGGCCTGGCCCAGCGCGAATTCACAGATGTCGACCCCTTCCTGGACCTCGCCCAGGCCTTCCTCGACGATCTTGCCGACCTCGACCGACACGATGTGCCCGATGTCGCGCTTGGCGCTGCGCAACTCTTCGCCCCATAGCCGCACCAGCTCGCCGCGCAGCGGCGCCGGCACCTCGCGCCACTTCAGGAAGGCGGCCCTGGACCTGGCGATCACGTCGGGCATGGAGGCCAGAGGGGTCTCATGCACCTGCGCCAGCTCGGCGCCGTCGATGGGGGACCTCACGGTCAACGAGCCGCCTGAACACTCTTCAGGGGTGATGCCGCAGCGCTTGAAGACATCCAGCAATTCGCTCATGGTCAGGATCTTTCAGTGCTTGAAGAAATGGGACAAGGCGTCCAGCCTTGGGCCTGTTTTACTCGAGGAAGGCGATGTTGTCACCGGTCCGTGGCCGTGCGCCGAGATCCTTCACGGGTCTTGCCTTGAGCCTGTTGAAGGGCTCTCGATGACAAGGGTTGTCGCAGTACGGTCGAACTGTTGGGCAAGTGCCTATCGCTGCTTGGGACGCAGCACAATCAGCGGGAATGGCGAAGGAACTTTGCCATTGAGGTCGCGGGGCATGACCTCGGTTTTCTCAATGGCCCGCAGCGCGGCCTCATCCCAGGACTTGTTGCCGCTCGATTTCACCAGCCGCGGCTGCCCCACGATGGTTCCATCGGGCGCCGTGCGAATTTCGACTTCGGCCGCCGGATTGCCCTGGATCAGGTCCACATCGGGGAACACGACATTGGGCCTGATGCGTGCTTCCAGCCGCCCGGCGTAGCTGCCCGAGGGGCCGGAGGACTGCTGCGCGGTGCCGGTGGCTGTCGCGTCGCCGGTGGCGCCCGCCAGGCCGGCGATGCGCTTGAGGTTTTCCTGGCGCTGCGCTGCCAGCTTTTTCTCTTCTTCCTGGGCCTTGAGGGCTTCCTTGCGGGCGGCCTCGAGCTCCAGCTTTTTCTTCTCTGCTTCCGCTTTTTTGAGCTGCTCGCGCTTGTCACGCTCGCGTTGTGCCTGCTCCAGCTTTTCCTTTTCCAGCTTCTCTTTCTCCAGCCGTCTCTTCTCGCGCTGGAGCGCAATGTCCGGATCCCGGACGGCAGGCGCGGGCTTCACCGCTGCGGCGGGCTTGGCCGGCTCGGGCGGGCGCACCTCGACGGGCCGGGGCGCGGCCTGCTGGGGCAGGGCCGACCACAGCTCGGCTTCGACGGTCGGGTTATCGTCCTGCCGTTTCCAGTGCACGCCCCAGGTCAGCGCGCCCAGCAGCAGCAAATGGGCCAGCACGGCCAGGCTGAAGGCGCGCAGCAGGCCCGGCGGCGGCGGTGGGGCAAACTCCAGACGGTCGACAGCGGCATGCATGGCGGTAGGGGATGTTGGGCGATGTCAGTTGGCCAGTTGCACCGACAGTCCCACGCGCTGGATGCCCGCGCGCTGCAGCGTGTCCATGAGCCTGACCACGATTTCGTACTTGATGTTGCGGTCGGCGCTGATGACCACGGCGCTATTGGTTTGCCCAGCCTGCGCCCGCTGGACCGCAGCTGCTATGTCATTGATAGCATACTGCGCCGACTTGTCCAGAACCTTGAGCTCAATGGCCTCATTCTTGTCGATCACGAGTTGAATCACCTGCTCGGGTTGCCTGGCTGCCTTGGCCACGCTGGGCAGGTCGATCAGACTGGGCGTGATCAGCGGCGCGGTGACCATGAAGATGATCAACAGCACCAGCATCACATCGATAAACGGCACCATGTTGATCTCGTTGATGGTGCGGCGGCCGCGTCCACGGGAAACCAGGGAAGGCATGGTGCGCTCCGTCAGTGGCCCGAAGGCGAGTGCGCCCCCAGGTTGCGCTGCAGGATGTTGGAGAACTCCTCGATGAAGGTCTCCTGCTTGATGGCGACGCGGTCGATGTCGCGCGCAAAGCGGTTGTAGGCCACGACCGCCGGAATCGCCGCAAACAGGCCGATGGCCGTGGCGACCAGGGCCTCGGCAATGCCGGGGGCCACGGTCGACAGCGTGACATGCTGCAGATTGGCCAGGCCGGTGAAGGCGTGCATGATGCCCCAGACCGTGCCGAACAGGCCCAGATAAGGCGAGACGGAGCCGACCGAGGCCAGGAAGGACAGGTGGGTTTCCACCACATCCATCTCGCGCTGAAAGCTCGCGCGCATGGCGCGGCGCGCGCCGTCGAGCAGTACGCCGGCGTCGGCGATGCGGCGTTCGCGCAGTTTCTGGTACTCGCGCATGCCGCTGGCGAAAATGCGCTCCATCGGGCCGGCGAGCTTGGCATTCTGGGCGGCCGCGGCAAACAGGTCGTTGAGGCTGGTGCCCGACCAGAACTCGCGCTCGAAGTCGTCGTTGAGCGCCTTGACGCGCTTGAGCGCAAATATCTTGCGGAAAATCGCGGCCCAGCTGGCCACCGACACGGCCACCAGCAGCAGCATGACGAGCTGCACCACCCAGCTGGCATTGAGCACCAGATGAAGGATAGACAGGTCTTGGTTCATTTCAGGACTTCCAGAATGGTCGAAGGAATTCTCGCGGGCTTGAGCGTGGCGGCTTCCACCCAGCCGATGCGGATCGCGCCCTCGCACAGCAAAGCAGCGGTACCATCCGGCCCGCGCTCTGATTTTGATAGCGCCTGCTGGGCTATTGTCAGGGACGCCCGCCCTATTTCTTGGAGCGTTGCTGTAACAAGAAGTTCATCGTCGAGCCGGGCAGGGCGGTGGTACTTCACGGCGGTTTCGCTCACCACGAACATGCCGCCGCCGGCCTCGCGCAGGCTGCGCTGCTCGATGCCCAGCGAGCGCAGCCATTCGGTGCGGGCGCGCTCGAAAAACTTCAGGTAGTTGGCGTAGAAGACGATGCCGCCCGCGTCCGTGTCTTCCCAGTAGATGCGCAGGGGGAATTCGAAAGCCATGGTGCCTAGCCGAGCATGGCGCGCAGGCGTGTCACCGCCTGCTGCAGTTGCGCCATGGAGTTGGCGGTGGAGAAGCGGACGAAGCTGTGGGTGTCGGCCGCGCCAAAGTCGCGCCCCGGCGTCACCGCCACATGGGCTCGCTTCATCACCTCGAAGGCGAAGTCCCAGCTGCCCGCCAAGCCGAGCCTGCTGCAGATATCGGAGCAGTCAGCCCAGGCGTAGAAAGCGCCGTCTGGCATCACGGGCACTTTCAGCCCGAGCTCATTGAGGGCCGGGATGAAGAAGTCGCGCCGCGCCTTGAACTCGGCGCGCCGGCGCTCGTACTCGGCCATGCTCGCGTCTTCGAAGCAGGCCAGCGCCGCGTGCTGTGCCACGGTGCTCGCGCAGATGAACAGGTTCTGCGCGAGCCGCTCGATCACCGGTACCAGGGGCTCGGGCGCGACCATCCAGCCGAGCCGCCAGCCCGTCATGTTGAAGTATTTGGAAAAGCTGTTGATGCTGATGATGTTGTCGTCCAGCGCGAGCGCGGTGTGACCGTAGGTGCTGTCGTAGCTCAGGCCCAGGTAGATCTCGTCGATCAGCGTGATGCCGCCGCGCTGTTTCACGACCTCATGGATGCGGCGCAGTTCCTCGGGGTGGATCGAGGTGCCGGTCGGGTTGGAGGGCGAGGCGAGCAACACGCCGCGCGTCTTGTCGTTCCACGCGTCGCGCACCATATCGGCGCTGAGCTGGAAGCGCCCGGCGGCGGTCGTGGGCAGCAGCACGGCCCGGCCCTCGGCGGCGCTGACAAAATGCCGGTTGCAGGGGTAGCTGGGGTCGGGCATCAGGATTTCGTCGCCGGCTTCGATCAGCGCCAGGCAGGCGAGCTGCAGTGCCGCCGAGGCGCCCGCCGTGACCACGATGCGCCGTGCCGGCACATCGACGCCAAAACGCCGCGCATACCAGTCGCTGATGCGCTCGCGCAAGGCCTCCAGCCCGGTGGCATGGGTGTATTGGGTCGCGCCGTCGCGGATGGCCTTGGCGGCCGCCTCCTGAACCAGCGGCGGTGCGGTGAAATCCGGCTCGCCGATGTTCAGGAAGATCATCGGCTGCCCGGTGTCGGCGACCTCGCGGGCCAGGGCGGATGCGGCCTTGGCCACTTCCATCACGTAAAACGGTTCGATGCGCTGGGCGCGCGTGGAGATTTTCATGGGCGATGCGGGGAAGCTTGGGGTCGGCTTGGCCGCATTCATCAACGGGCCTTGCCTGCGGCCTGGTCGGCCTGCACCTCGGCGGCGCGCAAGGCCGGGGCCAGGCCATTGAGCACGGCATTGACGTATTTGTGGCCGTCGGTGCCCCCGAATTCCTTGGCCAGCTCGATGCATTCGTTGAGCACCACGCGCCAGGGCACATCGAGGCAGTGCCTGAATTCGTAGGCGCCGATCCACATCACGCCGCGTTCGATGGGCGAGATTTCTTCGAGCTTGCGGTCCAGCAGCGGAACGATCAGCGCGTCGAGCTCGGCCGCTTCGCGGATGCAGCCGTGCAGCAGGGCGTCGTAATGCACCGAGTCGGCCTTGTGAAAACCGGCCAGGTCGCGCGTGAACGCATCGATGGCCGCCGCCTCGTTGCCGCCTACCAGATGCTGGTACAGCGCCTGGACAGCAAACTCGCGGGCCCGGCTGCGGTTGGATTTGGACGCCGCCTTGCGCACGCCGGTGCTGGTCAGCCCGGTACGCGACTGGCGTGGCGGGCGGGCGGACGACGTGGTTTTCGGCTCGGTCATGACAGCTCGTCCACCAGGTTGGCCATCTCGACCGCCACCTGGGCCGCGTCGCGGCCTTTGTCGGTTTGCCGCGCGATGGCCTGCTCGAGGTTTTCGGTGGTCAGGATGGCATTGGCAATGGGCAGCTGGTAGTCCAGCGCCACGCGGCTGACGCCGGCGCCCGACTCGTTGGCCACCAGTTCGAAGTGGTAGGTCTCGCCGCGGATGATGCAACCCAGCGCGATCAGCGCGTCGTACTTGTCTTTCTCGGCCAGGGCCTGCAAGGCCATGGGCACTTCCAGCGCGCCGGGCACCAGCACATGGTCGATGTTCTTGTCCTGCACGCCCAGCGCGGCGAGCTCGGCCTTGCAGGCCTGGGCCAGCGCGTTGGTGATGCGTTCGTTGAAGCGGGCCTGGACGATGCCGATATAGAGCTTCCTGCCGTCGAGCCGGTCGGCTGTTCCTTTTTCTGCGCCAAACATGTCTTATTCCTTGGGTGTGTAGCCGGTGATTTCGAGCCCGTAGCCGGTCATGCTGGGCATGCGGCGCGGATTGCCCATGAGCTTCATTTTGTGCACGCCGCAGTCGCGCAGAATCTGCGCGCCCACGCCATAGGTGCGCAGGTCCATGCGGCCGCGCTCCGGCCCGTGGCTGGCGCGCGCCGTGCCTTCAAACTGGGCGAGCAGCTGCTCGGCGCTTTCGCCGCAGTTCAGCAGCACGACCACGCCCTTGCCCTCATGCGCAATGTGTTTGAGGCTGGCCTCCAGGCTCCAGGAATGCATGGAGCGGTTGATCTCCAGCGCGTCGAACACCGACAGCGGTTCGTGCACGCGCACGGCGACCGAGTCGTCCGGATGCCACTGGCCTTTGACCAGCGCCAGGTGCAGGCCCTGGCCGGGCTTGTCCTTGAAGGCGTGCGCCATGAATTCACCAGCGGCCGTGTGGAGGTTGCGTGTGCCGACCTTCTCGATCAGCGACTCGACGCGGCTGCGGTGCTCGATCAGGTCGGCAATGGTGCCGATTTTCAGGCCATGCTCGGCGGCGAACAGCTGCAGGTCGGGCAGACGGGCCATGGTGCCGTCGTCCTTCATGATCTCGCAGATCACGGCCGCGGGCGTGCAGCCGGCCATCGCGGCCAGGTCGCAGCCGGCCTCGGTGTGGCCGGCGCGCATCAGCACGCCGCCGTCCACGGCCTGCAGCGGAAACACGTGTCCGGGCTGGACCAGGTCGTCGGCTTTGGCGCCCTTGGCCACGGCGACCTGCACCGTGCGGGCGCGGTCTGCGGCCGAGATCCCCGTGGTCACGCCTTCGGCGGCCTCGATCGACACGGTGAAGGCCGTTCCCATCTTGGTGCCGTTGCGCACGGCCATGGGCGGCAGTTGCAGGCGTTCACAGCGTTCGCGCGTGAGGGTCAGGCAGATCAGGCCGCGGCCGAAGCGGGCCATGAAGTTGATGGCCTCCGGCGTCACATGGTCGGCCGCGAGCACCAGGTCGCCCTCGTTTTCGCGGTCCTCCTCGTCGACCAGGATCACGATGCGCCCAGCGCGCATGTCGGCGACGATGTCTTCGACCGGAGAAATCGCGACGGGGGAGAGGGGCGCAGGAGCAAAGCTGGTCATGGGGCGTCTTTCAGTGGGCGCTGCGGGTCGGCATGGAGCATCCGTTCCACGTAGCGCGCGATCAGGTCGATTTCAAGGTTCACCCGGGAGCCTTCGCGCAGGCTGCCCAGGGCGGTGTTGTCCACGGTGTGGGGAATCAGGTTGATGCTGATCTCGCAGCCTGCGCCGCCATCGGTCACACGGTTGACGGTCAGGCTCACGCCGTTGACGGTGATCGAGCCCTTGTAGGCCAGGTATCTGGCCAGCTCGCGCGGCGCCAGCACGCGCAGCTCCCAGCTTTCCCCGACCTGCGCGAAATGCGTGACCTGCCCGATGCCATCCACATGGCCTGCCACGATGTGGCCGCCCAGCCTGTCGTGCGCGCGCAAGGCCTTCTCCATATTGATGGGGCCGGGCTCGGTCAAGCCGGTGGTCTTGTCCAGCGATTCGGCCGAGATGTCGATGGTGAACCGGCGGCTGCCCGGATCGAAGGTGGTGACGGTCATGCAGGCGCCATTGAGTGCGATGCTGTCGCCCAGGCCCACGTCGTCGAGGTAGCCGGCCGGGGCCTCGATCGTGAGACGCTTGCCGTGTTGCAAAGAGCTTCCCAGGTCGTGGACGGCGGCGATGCGCCCCACGCCGGTGATGATTCCGGTGAACATCGGCGTATTTTCGCAGGGATTGCGGCCCCGTTTCGGGCCATCCCCTAAAACCCGGCCTTAAAACCTGTCACGCTCCGGAATTCTGGCCACCACGCGCAGATCCGGGCCCAGCATCTCGGTGGATTTGAATTCGAGCGGCACGGCTTGGGCGAGGTCGGCCAGCGGCCCGAAATGGGCCATGCCGCGGCCCTGGCCCATGAGCTTCGGAGCCAGGTACACGACAAACTCGTCCACCAGGCCTTCGCGGATCAGCGAGCCATTGAGCTTGTGACCGGCTTCCACGTGGAGCTCATTGATCTCGCGCCGCGCCAGGTCTTGCAGCATCGCCGCCAGGTCCACCTTGCCCTGTGTTTGCGGGGTCTGGCCGGGCAGGTAGATCACGGTCGCACCGCGCGCCTCCAAAGCGGCCTGTTTCTCGTCATTTCTCACGGCAGCGTAAATGTAGAGGACGCGGCCTGCCATGAAAAGATGGGCATTCAGCGGCGTTTCAAGGCGGCTGTCCACCACCACCAGATGAGGCTGGCGCGGCGTTGGCACCAGCCGCACATCGAGCCGCGGGTTGTCTTCGAGCACTGTTCCGATGCCGGTGAGCACGGCACAGGCCCGGGCCCGCCAGGCATGGCCGTCGGCGCGCGCTGCTTCCGAAGTGATCCATTGGCTGGCGCCGTTGTCCAGCGCCGTCTTGCCGTCCAGCGTGGATGCCACCTTCATGCGCACCCATGGCGTTCCGCGGACCATGCGGCTGAAGAAGCCGATGTTGAGCTCGCGCGACTCGGCCGCGCCGGGGCCGATCTCGACCTCCACGCCCGCCGCCCGCAGTCGCGCGAAGCCCTGGCCCGAGACCAGCGGGTTCGGGTCGGCAATGGAGGCCACCACCTTCTTGATGCCGGCCGCGATCAAGGCATCGCAGCAGGGGCCGGTGCGGCCGTGGTGGGAGCAGGGTTCGAGGGTGACGTAGGCGGTGGCGCCGGCGACGGAATAACCACGGCTTTGCGCATCGCGCAAGGCCATGATTTCGGCGTGAGGGCCGCCGGTGCGCTGCGTGTGGCCTTCTCCAATCGACCGACCGTCCGCCGAAACGACCACACAGCCAACTGCGGGGTTGGGAGGGGACAGGTAGCGCCCTTGAGTCGCAAGCTGGATGGCGTGGTCAATCACGATGGCGTGGAAAAAATCACGAAAACGGGTGAGGTCAGGGCGCAAGTCTACCGTTCGGCGGGTCCCTTCTGCCGAACATCGGCGCCTTGTCGTGTGTCGGCGATTGGCCATGTATCGTCCGATCCATGAGACTGCGCCAAGCTGGTTTTACGCTGATTGAACTGCTGGTCACCGTTGCGCTGGTGGCCTTGCTCGCTTCTTTGGCTGTGCCCAATTTTCGCTCGCTTCTCGTCAAGCGCTCCGTGCAGGCTGCGGCAGATGCGATGGTCAGCGATTTGCGTTTTGCACGCTCCGAGGCTCTCAAGCGCTCGGCGGCAGTGAGCATGTGCCGGTCCGCTGACGGGGCGGCCTGCTCCGGGGCTGCGGGGCTGTGGAAAGATGGCTGGATCGTTTTCGTCGATGCCAACGCCAATGGCTCCTATGAGGCGGGAGACGAGATCGTGCGTGTGCAGCAAGGTCTTTCGTCGATAGCCTCCATTGCCAGTACGAACCCTGCCAGCGATCGTTCGTTCTTTGTTTTCTACCCCACCGGCTGGTCGAAGAGCGCTTCGCAGTCTTTCATTTTCACGCCAACTGGAAGTGTCCCGCTGAACTCAACCCGACTTTTGTGCATTTCCAATCAGGGGCGGCCTGGGCTCAAGTCGGAAGGGAGCACAGCATGTGCTTGAACTTCGCCAGTTTCCCTTCGGCCGCGCGCCGTCATTCTCCGCGCCAGAGGCGGCTCATGCAGGGCGTCTCCTTGATCGAGGTACTGGTTTCCATTGTCATCGCATCGATCGGATTGCTGGCGCTTGCAGGCGTCAATGCATCCGCAGTGCGCTATACCAAGATGTCTCAGTACCGCGCGACGGCCACACAGCTGGTGAACGACATCGGGGAGCGTATGAGGGCCAACAAACAGGGCTTTATCAACGGGAGTTACGACTTCACGATCAATTTCGCAGGGCAGGCTGCAAAACCGGTGCTGTCTGCCGGCGAATTGTGCGATTTGCCCTCCAGTTCATGCGATGCAGCACAGATCGCCAACCTTGACCTCAAGCAGTGGCGAATCCTGGTGCGTGACCAATTGCCCGAGGGCACTGTGTTCCTGTCACGGCTGGCCACCGAGGTTTCGGCAAATGTATGGGTGGTCTGGCGCGACCCAGCGGTTGCGAACAACGATGAGGCTCCGGCACTCGCTCTTGAATGTCCCGACGGATTGGACTTGGCCGGTGACAAGAGCGTGCGCTGCAGCTATTTCAGGATCAACCTATGAAGCAACGTGTCTGCCGCTCAAGGATGCAAGGTCTATCCCTGGTCGAAATCCTGATTTCTCTGGTGATAGGGCTGGTGGTGGTGGGTGCGGTACTCATCAGTTACATCGGCTCGGGGCAGACCAATAAGCTGCAGGCGGCCTATTCGCAAATGAATGAGGATGCGCAGATTGGCTTGTCGATCCTGTCGCGAGATCTGTTGATGGCCGGTTACGCCCAGCCCACAGGTGTCAATGCCAGCTCGACGTTTTCTCGAACCTATGCGGATCGCCCAGTGTTTGGCTGTAACAACGGCTTTGCATCGCCCAACACAACGGGGTCTGTGGCATGCGCGGCGACAGGCACCATGCCGGCCTTCGAGGTGGTTTACGAGGCCGATATCAGGAATACGGTTCCTACCTCGGCTGACATTCCGTCAGATTGTTTGGGTGCCGGCTTGGCCCAGCAGACCGTGGGCGCCACCAATTTCTACATTGCGAGCAACCGGTTCTACGTGGCCAATGGAAATACAGGCAGGCCAGAGTTGCACTGCGCCAGCAGTCAGGGGGCGCCCGGACAGCCGCTCGTGGACAACGTCGAAAGCATGAAGGTCTGGTACGGCGAGGCCAATGCGGCGACCTCGCGTCAGGTTGTCCGCTACGTCACGGCGGGCAATGTGGCGGACTGGGGTTTGGTGATCAGCGTACGTGTATGCCTGCTCATGCGAAGCGCTGAACCCGTCTTGGTCAGTGGTGAAGACAGCGCAACCTATCTGGACTGCGATTCCGCATCGCAGACGTCGGCCGACCGTCATGTGAGACGGGCGTATTTCACGACCACTACGCTGCGCAACAAGATGGCTTTTTGAGGTGTCCATGAACGTTTTTTGTCGCCAGCATCGCACTCCACGTCCTCGCAGGCAACGTGGGGTATCAATGATTATTGTGCTGATCATGCTGGTTGTGATCGGCCTGACTTCAGCGGCGGCCATCCGCAATGCAACCTCTGGCGAGCGGGTGACCAACAACATCCGCATGCAAAACCTGGCGCAGCAGTACGCTGAAGCGGCCCTGCGCTATTGCGAGGCCGAGATGGTCAAGGCTGATGCGGACCGGGTAGCCACATTGAGAAATGTCAATATTGTTGAAACCGCCGTTGGCGCAACCGACACGGTGGCGTGGTTCCAGACGGCAACCTGGACAGGGGTAGGTGGCGCCTCCGCCTCCAGGACGACGCTGCCGGAAGCGCAAATCAAATCTTCCGACAGTTCTTTCCGGCCTGCCACGCTGCCGCAATGCGTCGCAGAAAAACAGGCATTGCAGGACGGCAACTCTGCTTACGTCGTCACGGCCAGGGGATTCAGCCCCGACTACACAGCCGACGCTGCTACCGGTCGAACGACCGGGGGTTCGGTTGTTTGGTTGCAATCCACGTTGTTCTTGAATTGAGGGGGGAACCGGTCATGTCTTTCCTGCAAACATTCTTGCCAACGAAACGTGTTTTGATTGCCCTTGGGGCTGCGGCAGTGCTCTGTGTTCAGATCGCCATGGCTCAAACCCCATCGCAAAAGCCCTTGCTTAGCCGTGACGGGGGTGGTGTCAAGCCCAACATCATGCTGACCATGGACGATTCGGGCTCGATGATGTTTCAGCATATGCCGGAGGAAACCGTGTATGCAGGCTCTTACACCGTCGCGAATCCGGTAGGGGGCAACTCGGTGCGCATGGATCCGGGCGACAACGCGATTCTCAGCAGCTTCTTTATAGGGACAGTTGCCGCGCGGCCTGGCTCAACGAATTGGCGTCAGAAGCTGTTGCGCGCAGCCGATACCAACACCATTTATTACAACCCCGAGGTCCGGTACCGCCCCTGGCCGCTGGCCGCTGGTGGTCGCATGGGCAGCTTTCTGGCTTCGGCTGCGCCACGTGATCCGATGAGCCCTGTTGTCGGCGGGACCATCAACCTGACCGATGTCCGCACTATCACCAACAGCGGGCTGACATGGTGCTTTCGAACCAGTACCCAGACGGGTTGCGGCACCACCAGCACTGGCGTCAGTTATGACCCCGGCCTTTACTACCGTTTGAAGAAGAATGCTGCGGGTCAGTACCTCGATCCGACATCCGAGACAAACTACGACGAGTTCTCCATCAACGCTGCAGCAGGCACAACCTATGCCAAGTATGCGGCGCGCACCGACTGCGCAGGCACCAATTGCACACGCGACGAGGAGCGTCAGAATTTCTCCAACTGGTTCACTTACTATCGCACCCGCAACTTGCTGGCCAGGGGGGCCGTGCTTGAGGCGTTCTCGGAATCAACGGACACGTTTCGGCTTGGTTACGGACGGATCAACCAGGGCACGAGTGTCGCGGTGGACGGCGTCAACACGCGGGTGATCCAGGCCGGTGTCAGGGATTTCACGCGGGCCAGGAAGACAGCGTTGTTCGACTGGCTCTATGCCTTGCCCGCCAGCGGGGGCACACCCTTGCGTCGGGCGATGCAGGAGGTCGGCAACTACTATTCCCGCGCCGACGGCAGCGGTCCATGGTCGGACAATCCCGGCATGGGTCGTATCGAAAGCGACAAGTCGTGCCGGCGTTCCTATCAAATCATGGTGACGGACGGCTACTGGAACGATTCCGTCGGCAGCGGTGGACTGTCCGCGGTCGGCAACCAGGACAACACCAACGGTGCCACCATCACGGGACCCGGCCGGAGCTTCCAGTATGTGGCCCCGCGGCCCTACCGTGACAGTTTTGAGAACCGTCTTGCCGACTATGCGATGAAATACTGGAAGAACGACCTGCGCTCGGATCTCACCAACAACGTCGTTCCATCGGCAGACAACCCGGCGTTCTGGCAACACATGGTCAACTTTACCGTGGGGCTTGGGGTCCGAGGCACGCTTGATCCTGCCACTGACCTGCCGGCCTTGACGTCGAGCACCGCACCCAACAAGAGCTGGGGGTCTGACGAGATTGATGATCTTTGGCATGCGGCACTCAACAGCCGTGGCGAGTTTTTCAGTGCCAGGGATCCTTCGGAGTTGGCCAATGCGATACGTTCGTCCATTGGTCAAACCCTGCAGCGTGAGTTGCGTGAAGCAGGCGTGGCAACGGCGGCAACGACTTTGCAGGACGGCAACAGAAAGTACGTTCCGCAGTACAAGACGGGCGCCTGGAGTGGAGATATCCAGGCCTTTACTTTGGACTCGAGCGGGCAGGCGGGTGCACAAGTCTGGGCGGCCGAGGCAAAGCTGCCGGCCTGGAACAGCCGAAAAATCTACACGTGGGATCCGGGTGCGATGCCCACTGCCGCTGCAGTGACATTCACGTGGGCAGCGATGAGTGCGACGAACCAGGCTGCACTCGGCAGTGTGGGCACTACCTATACCAGTACCTTGGTCGATTTTCTGCGAGGTGACCGGAGCAAGGAAGGCGAAGGACAACCGTTCCGGGCGCGTCAAGGGGTTTTGGGTGACTTCATCAACTCCAACCCAGTCCTGGTCAAGGACTCAATCAACCTCGGCTACGGCAGTTTGCCCAGCATTGGCGCCAGCTACGCCAGCTTTCTGGCTCAAAAAGCCAGTCGAACGGCTGTTCTTTTTGCAGGCAGTAACGATGGCATGCTGCACGCCTTCAAGGATACCAATAGCACTACACCCGCAGAAGACGGTAAAGAGATATTTGCATACGTGCCACGCACGGTATACCCAAGCTTGTCGTTGTTGAGCAGCCCGTCCTACGGGACAGACCTGTTGTATCACCAGTTCTACGTGGATGGTCCTCTGATGGAGACCGATGCGCATGTTCGCGCTCCAGGGGCCTCGTTGGCCAGCTGGCGCAACTACTTGCTCGGCTCGCTTGGTGCGGGGGGGCGGGCGATCTATGCCCTTGATGTCACCGATACGGCCAATTTGGGCCCATCCACCATACGCTGGGAGTTGTCAAGCACCAGTGACAGCGACTTGGGCTATGTGTTTGCCCCCATTGAGGCGGGTGTATTGCCAAATGGCGAGTGGGTGGCTGTTTTCGGCAACGGCCATTACAGCGCCGCCGGCAATGCAGTGCTGTTTGTGGTGAATCTGGAAACGGGGACGGCACAAAAACTCGTCGTGGACCCTTCCGGATCCAATGGGCTGGGTGGCGTTGGTGTGCAGCGCAACAGCACAGGCCAAATAACGAATTTGTTTGCGGGCGACTTGAAGGGCAACCTGTGGAAGTTTGACTACAACAGCGCTGCGGCAAGCAGGTTCCAGGTGTCTGGCGGTGCCGCTTTTTTCTCTGCCACCAGCTCGGCGGGCGTCGCCCAGCCGATTACGCAACCACCCGTCATATACGATCACTCGCAAGGGGGCAAGCTGGTTGTCTTTGGCACCGGTCTCTTGGTTGCTGAGACCGATGCGAACTCGACAGCGACTCAGGCGATTTACGGCGTATGGGACAAGACGTCCGACAGCGTTGCACGCCCGATGGGGCGTAGTGCACTCGCAAGCCGGGCAATTACTCAGTTCTCGGGTGCGGGTGGGGCAAACTTCTACAGTGTTGCCGGCAGCGCGGTGGATTGGGTGACGCAACGCGGGTGGGTGATTGATCTCGACGTCATTCCGGGGCTCAGGGTGGTTTACCCGCCCCAAGCGGTGACCTTTGAACTGGCCTTGATCAGCACGGTAGCTCCGGCTCGAAACGTCGCCGCCTGCGATGCATCGACGGGACTGGGCATCAACTTTCTGCTGCCGGTGGAGACTGGGCTAAACCCCAGCTACAAATTGTTTGACACCAATGGTGACGGCCTCTACAACAACTCTGACAGCTTGGCGGTCGGCTTTGGGACGAATGCCGATGGCATTGATCGAGTTGTTTACAGTCCTGCCAAAACTGGCTCCAACGCAGTGGCAGATGGACCGTGTGCTCCTGGGTACTATCGCGTCAGCATTCAGAACACGACCGGCCAGATGATGACATGTGTTCGTAGAAGAGCCGATCCTCCCGGGGGGGGCACGACGGTCAAAGACCGGATTTGGCGCCGTATTATCAACCCGCCGATTCGCTGACACGATTCCCGAAAGGAGCACTGATGAGTTCAAGACGTCTTGGCGGCTTGCGTAGTGCCAGCACGCTGGCGGCCGGTTTTACCTTGATCGAAGTGATGATCGTGGTGGCCATCATTGCGGTTCTTTCTGCCATCGCATTCCCGAGTTACACGGAGTATGTCATGCGTGGCAATCGGGCTGAAGCGCGTACCGCTCTGCTTGAAGCGCAGCAATTCATGGAACGTTTTTATGCCGCGAACAGTCGCTATACCACGGCGGCCGACGCAAACCCTACATTGCCTGCAAGGCTGCAGAACATTCCAGACGCTTCGGCTCGTTATACGTTGACTGTCACTGCGACGATCAACGCCTACACACTGACGGCCAATCCAGCTGGAAGCATGGCGGCTGACAAGTGTGGTGCCTTGTCCGTTACCAATACAGGCGTCAAGGGACGAGGCGCTACGGGCCCTACGGTGCAGGAATGCTGGCGGTAGTGTCCGCGCGTTGGTTCGGAGCCACTATCGCCTCACCTCATCCACCAGCGTCTTGAACTCGTCAATATCCTCAAAGCTGCGATAGACGCTGGCAAAGCGGATGTAGGCGACCTTGTCGAGCTTCTTGAGTTCGCGCATGACCAGCTCGCCGATGCGCGCCGACGGCACTTCGCGCAGGCCCAGGTTGAGCAGTTTTTCCTCGATGCGCTCGATCGCGCCGTCGACCTGGTCGGTGCTGACCGGGCGCTTGCGCAGCGCCAGGTTCATGGAGGCGAGCAGTTTGGCGCGTTCGTAGTCGATGCGCCGGCCGTCCTTCTTCACGACAGCCGGAAAGTTGACATCCGGCCGCTCGTAGGTGGTGAAGCGTTTTTCGCAGGCACCGCACTGGCGGCGGCGGCGGATGAAGTCCCCTTCCTCGGACACGCGGCTGTCGACCACCTGGGTCTCGGCGTGGCCGCAGAAGGGGCATTTCATGGCGCTTCGACGGGCTCGGCCGGCGGTTCAGCGGTAAACCGGAAAGCGGCGGGTCAGGGCGTTGACCTTCTCGCGCACCGCCGCGATGTTGGCCGCATCGCGGGGGTTGTCCAGCACGTCGGCGATCAGGTGGGCCGTAATGCGTGCCTCTTCGTCCTTGAAGCCGCGGGTGGTCAACGCTGGCGTGCCGATGCGCACGCCGCTGGTGACCATGGGCTTTTCCGGGTCGTTGGGGATCGCGTTCTTGTTGATGGTCATGTGGGCGTCGCCCAGCACGGCCTCGGCTTCCTTGCCGGTGATGCCCTTGGCGCGCAGGTCGACCAGCATCATATGGCTCTCGGTGCGGCCGCTGACGATGCGCAGGCCGCGCTGGGTCAGCGTTTCGGCCACGATCTGGGCATTTTTCACGACCTGCTGCTGGTAGGTCTTGAACTCGGGTGACAGCGCTTCCTTGAGTGCCACAGCCTTGGCGGCGATCACGTGCATCAGCGGGCCGCCCTGCAGGCCGGGGAAGATCGCGCTGTTGATGGCCTTCTCGTGCTCGGGCTTCATCAAGATGATGCCGCCGCGCGGGCCGCGCAGGCTCTTGTGGGTGGTCGATGTGACCACATCGGCATGGGGCACCGGGTTGGGGTAGACGCCGGCTGCGATCAGCCCGGCGTAGTGAGCCATGTCGACCATGAAGATCGCGCCCACCTCCTTCGCGACCTTGGCGAAACGCTCGAAGTCGATGCGCAGCGCATAGGCCGAGGCGCCGGCAATGATGAGCTTGGGGCGCGACTCACGGGCCTTGCGCTCCATCGCGTCGTAGTCGATTTCTTCCTTGTCGTTGAGGCCGTAGGACACGACGTTGAACCACTTGCCGCTCATGTTGAGCGCCATGCCATGGGTCAGGTGGCCGCCTTCGGCCAGGCTCATGCCCATGATGGTGTCGCCGGGCTTGAGGAAGGCCAGGAACACGGCCTCGTTGGCCTGGGCGCCGGAATGGGGCTGGACGTTTGCGGCTTCAGCGCCAAAGAGCTGCTTCACGCGGCTGATCGCCAGCTGCTCGGCGATGTCGACGTTCTCGCAGCCGCCGTAGTAGCGCTTGCCGGGATAGCCCTCGGCATATTTGTTGGTCAGCTGCGTGCCTTGGGCCGCCATGACGGCCGGCGAGGCATAGTTTTCGCTGGCAATCAGCTCGATGTGTTGTTCCTGGCGCGCGTTTTCGGCCTGGATGGCGGCAAAGAGTTCGGGGTCGGTTTGCTCGACAAGAATGTTGCGGTCGTACATGGCAGTCCTGAAAGACGATGGTCCCTGTTTAACACAAGGGCTGCCCAGGCGAACGGCGGAACACCCTGGCCCAGTGGGGCCGGGGCGGTACGCTTCCCCGTGGTTGCCAAGAACCGACCCTGGTGTCGCAGGGGGTCGGCCCTTGTGGTGATCCACGTCAGCGGCGGCTGCCCGGTCGGGCGCCGCGCCTATCGCCAGTCGCGCACCCGGTTAGTGTAGCTGACTGGCAGTCCGAGCCGCGGCCCTCAGGAATTGGACAGCAGGGCCACCTTCTCGCCGACGACCGTGGCCGGGGCGCGCACCGGAACTGCCTGGGCCGCGGCAGCCCGACCGGTGGCCACCTGCCTCAGGCGCGCATGCTCGGCCAGCACCTTGGCGGCGTAGCCGCCGTCGTACTGGATGTTGGCCGCGCCCACGTAGTGCTTGAGCCCGCCTTCGAGCGAGCCGGCGCGGGCGATGCATTCCTGCAGCACCTTGACGCCCACGCGCAGATTGGTCACCGGGTCGAAGGCCGCGAGCCTGCCACCGAAGTTTTCATACTTGTCGCTGTGCACGCCGGTCATGACCTGCATCAGGCCCTGCGCACCCACTGCGCTTTGGGCAAACGGGTTGAAGCTCGACTCGATGGCCATGATGGCCAGAATCAGCGTGGGGTCGAGCTTGGTGCGCCCGCCGATCTCATAGGCCTCGGCCACCAGCACGCTCAGAGGCTCGGGGGCCACGCGGTACTTCTTGCTGAGCCAGTAGGCCACGGCCGCCTGCTGCTTCGGCAGGTCCTGGGGGTCGGCGGCCATCGCGCGATCGCCGGTGCCGGTTTCCTCCGCGGTGCCCAGCAGGGCGTCCTGGCGGGCCTGGAGCCAGCTCATCAGTTTTTCTTCACCGGCCTGACGCAGGTCAGGACGGGCGGTCAGGGTGATCACGGCAAACACGACGGCCAGGCCCAGCAGGGCAAAACTGTTGTGCGTGATCTCGAAAAAGCCATCCGCGACATCGGATGCGAAGACTCGCAGGCCGCGGGCTGTTTTTCCTAGCGCTGTCATAGCACTTCCTCCTCGTAGCGGGGGACTCTGACGCCGGACGCTGCGGGGCAGCATCGCGACAACAGGTTCCTCGTTTGGATTGGTACGCCGTCAACATCCTGCCTGTCCTCAAGACTTTGGCAGCGGTGTGACCTAGCCGGGTTCGGCAGCGGGTTCGGGTTATCCCCAGTCTTGGCTGGGATGACCGATTCTAGGTGGCCTCAAAATATCAAGTCAAGAATAAAGAAATAACCTATTATTCAAAAAACATCTGTTGATGCTGTTCAAAACGACAGTTCCAGACTCGAGTGTTTCAGTTTTTTTACATCAAAATGGGCTGTGCGGGCGCTTCATCGCAGCCTCGGTGAGGCGCGCGCAGCTACGCAAACGATAGCGGGCCAGTCATGTGGGGCGCTGCCACTTCGGGAAAAAAGCCGGTGTCCTGGGAGTCCGCGGGCGCTTGGCGGGGCCGCGATGGCGGCCGTCGCGCCCAAGGAAATTGTGTCAAGAAGAAAGTGGCAATCACGGCGCGCCCCCTCATTAAAAACCTGATTTGTAATCCCCTGGGGCGTTTGCTAAGTTAGTAGTGCCTGAGGAATCAGGCGGCCGCCGGTAGGAGCCAGTCCATACAGCGCGAGAAGTGTGGAGGAAGCAGCCCCGGCAAAATATGGAAGCAATCTCTTGCTTCCAGCGCAACGTGGGACTTTGATCTCCCTGTTGCGAACCACGACGGCAAGGGCTATTTGGTCAGCCGTCAAGCCCGGCGGGTAGGCTTCAGGTCAACCGTCCGGGCTTTCTCGTTTGTGCGTCGGGCCCGGCACAGCGGATGGCGCTTTTCCGTCCTCGTTGAAAATCGCGGCATGCACAAGCATGCAATCAAGAACAACAAGTGGTTCAGGCGCGCGACATGGGCGGCTGCCGGTCTGGCGGCGCTCTGGGGGCTGGGCTGGCTGGCCCTGCCTCCCCTGATCAAAAGCCAGGCCGAAAAGATCGCCAGCGAGCAATCGGGGCGCAAGGTCAGCATCGGCGCCGTCGATTTCAAGCCCTGGACGCTGGAACTAACACTGCGCGATCTGGCCGTGGCCAGGGCCGACGGTGCTTCGGCCCAGTTGCAGATCAGGCGCATTTACCTCGATGCCGAGCTGCAGTCGCTGCTGAGGCTGGCGCCGGTGGCCGATGCGTTGGTGGTGGAAGCCCCCCGGTTGAAGCTGAGCCACCTGGGCGAGGGACGCTATGACATTGACGACATCCTGGCCCGCCTCAGCCGGCCGTCCAACCCGCCGGCAGGCGAGCCGAAGTTCGCACTGCACAACCTGGCCCTGAGCGAGGGTGCGGTCGATTTCACCGACCGGTCGGTCAACAAGATGCATGAGCTGCGCGATCTGCGCCTGACGGTGCCGTTTCTGAGCAATCTGGATTCCAAGCGCGAGGTCTTGGCCGAGCCCCGGCTGGCCTTCGAGCTCAATGGCAGCCGCTTCGACACCGCAGCCCAAGGGACGCCGTTCGCCCGGACCCGCAAGGGCGACGTCACGATCAAATTCGCCGGCCTGGACCTCGCCCCCTACCTGGCCTATCTTCCGGCGGGCCTGCCGGTCAAGCTGCAGGCGGCCGTGCTCAATGCCGATGTACAGCTGGCGTTCGAGCAGCGGCCCCGGATGGCGGTCAAGCTCAGCGGCCTGGTGGAAGCCCGCAGCGTCAGGCTGGCCGATGCCCGGAGTCGCGAACTGCTGGCTTTCGACTCGCTCAAAGTCGGCCTGGACGAGTTGCGGCCGCTGGAGCGGCTGGCCCGGCTGGCCTCGGTGGACTTGGCCGGGCCCCGCCTTTCGGTGCAGCGGGACAGGGGCGGGCGCCTGAATCTGGCGCTGGCTTCGACGGCGCCGGACGCTACCAGAACGATAGCGGGCAACGCCCAGACGGCAAGGACGGCAAGCGCAAAGGATCCGGAATCCAGCCCCTGGACGGTGACCGTCGCCAAATTGGGCGTGCGCGGTGGCGTACTGACTTGGCGCGACGAAACCACAGCGCCTGCGGCGCAGCTGGGCCTGCGCGACCTGACGCTGGATGTGTCAAGCATCGCCCTGCCGCTGGCAAAGCCGCTGCAGTTCAGCGGCGCGGGGGCCATCGACAGCCAGCCCGAAGCCGCGACCCTGAGCTTCAGCGGCCAGGCCACGGACCGCATGGCGACCGTGACCGCGACGCTGGGCGCACTGCCGCTGAATATCGTTTCGCCTTACCTTGCGCAGCTCATCGAGCCGGTGTTGGGCGGCCGGCTGGGCGCCCAGCTGGGGCTGGTCTGGAAGGCGGCGGGGGACAACGGCCCTGCGCCGAGTGGATCGGCCGGGGAGTTCGTCGTGAGCGCCAGGCAGCTCACGCTGGACAACCTGACCCTGAGCCAAGGCAAGGCGGCGCTGGCCAGCATCAAGAAGCTGGACTTGGCGCAGGCGCAGCTGGACCTGGGCCGCCAGTCCGTCAACCTGGGCCAACTGACGCTGACACAGCCCCGCGCGCGGGTCGAGCGCGGCGAGGACCAGCGCTGGATGTTCGAGCGCTGGCTGAAAAAGCCGCCGTCGAATCCGCGCTCTGCCAGCGCGGCCGCATCAGCGGCGGCCGGCGCGGCGCGGCCCTGGGCCATCGCCATCGGCGATCTGGCGCTCGATGCCGGTGCCGTCTCCTATCTGGACAAGGCCAGGCCCAAGCCGGTGGCGTTCGAGTTGTCGGGGCTGAAGCTGCAGCTGAAGAACTTCGCGTCCGATGGCAAGAAGCCGGCGCCGCTGGCCTTGTCGACGCGTCTGGGCGCCGGGCGGGCCGAGCCGGGGCGGCTGGACTACCGCGGCACGCTGGCCCTGGGCCCGCTGGCCACGCAGGGCCAGCTTCAGGCCGTGCACCTGCCGCTGCACGCCTTCGAGCCCTATTTTGGCGACGCGCTGAACCTCGAGCTACTGCGCGCCGATGCCAGCTTCAAGGGCCAGCTCAGCTATGCCGACAGCAGGACCGGGCCCCAACTGCTGGTCAGTGGCGACACGACCCTGGCTCAGCTGCGCGCCAACAGTATTCAGCCGGGCGCGGGCGGCCCGCAGCTCAGTGAGGAGCTGCTGAGCTGGAAAGCCCTGAGCCTGCGCGGCCTCCAGCTCGCGCTGACGCCGGGCGCCGCGACCACGGTGGATGTCAGGGAGACCACGCTCAGCGATTTCTTCGCCCGCGTCATCGTCCACGACAACGGCCGCATCAACTTGCAGGACATGGTGAAGCCGCCGGCGCCGGTGGCCGTGGCCGTGCCCGCTGCTTCCAATTCAATAGAGGTCAGCGCCGCACCGACAGGGGCTGCAGCGCCAACTGGCACTGCGGCAGCGGTTGCCACGCCGGCCCCGGTGATCAACGTCGGCCCGGTCAGCCTGGTCAACGGGAGGGTGGATTTCTCGGATCGCTTCGTCAAGCCGAATTACTCGGCCAGGCTCAGCGAGCTCACCGGCAAGCTCGGTGCCTTCTCATCGCCGCCGGCGCAGGGCTCCGCACAGCTGGCCGATCTGGAGCTGCGCGGCCGCGCCGAGGGCACGGCTTCGCTGGAAATCCTGGGCAGGCTCAACCCGCTGGCCCAGCCGCTGGCGCTGGACATCAAGGGCCGGGTGCGCGATCTGGAGCTCTCGCCGCTGTCGCCGTACTCGGTCAAGTACGCGGGCCACGGCATCGAGCGCGGCAAGCTCAGCCTGGACCTGGCCTACGAGGTACAGTCCGACGGGCGGCTCACGGCCAACAACCAGCTGGTGCTCAACCAGCTGAGCTTCGGCGACAAGGTCGACGGCGCGCCCAACAGCCTGCCGGTGCGGCTGGCCGTGGCCCTGCTGGCCGACCGCAATGGCGTGATCGACATCAACCCGCCGGTGAGTGGCTCGCTCAATGATCCCGAGTTCAGCCTGGGCCCCGTCATCTTCAAGGCGATCGTGAACCTGATCTTCAAGGCCGTGACTTCGCCGTTCAGCCTGCTGGCCGGTGCCTTGGGCGGTGGCGGCGAGGAGCTCAGCATGGTGAACTTTGCACCGGGCAGTGCGGCGCTGAGCGCCGACGCGCGGCAGGGCCTGGACAAGGTGGCCAAGGCGCTGGTGGAACGCCCCGCGTTGAGGATGACGGTGGTGGGCACGGCCAGCCTGGAGGCCGAACGCGAGGGCTTCAAGCGCGAGCGGCTCCTGCAGCTGGTGCAGGCCGAAAAGCGCCGCGCCGCCGTGCTGGCCGGCCAGTCCGCGCCGGCCGTGGTCACGGTCAGCGAGGCCGAATACCCGGTCCTGCTCAAGGAGGTCTACCGCAGGTCTGACAGCCCGAAGCCGCGCAACCTGATCGGCTTGGCCAAGGAACTGCCTCCGGCCGAGATGGAGGCGCTGCTGCTGGCCCACATCGCGGTCTCGGAAGAGCTGATGCGCGAGCTGGCCGTGCAGCGCGGCGTGGCCGTCAGGGACTATCTGGTGTCGCGCCAGCTGCCGCTGGAGCGGCTGTTCCTGGGGGCGGCGAGGGCGGTGGCGCCCGAGGCCAAATGGAGCCCGCGCGCCGAGCTGAAGCTGGCTGCTCCGTAGGGCCTGCGGGCCGGGGCAGGGTGGCCTGACCCGGTCTCAGCGGCGGCCGATTCGCACTGGATCAGACCCTGGATTCCTGCCCGCCTCAAAACCCGGCGAAAATACCGGTTTGCTCCGTGCCGCAGCCCCGTCATCCGGATCTCCGGGGCCGCGTGCGGGAACAGGCGGGCCAACCTGCCTCTTGACATTGACAATTTCTTATCCATGCTCCGTTTCCCTCTCCTCAACAAAGCGCCCGAAGCCCCTGCCGTGACCCCCGCCCTCGCCAAATCCCATGAGTCGCATCCTCTCGACGCCTTGACCGGCGGCGCGTTTTCCGCATCCACCTCCGGCGAACGAGCAGCCCGCATCCGCGAGTGGCTCGCATCCAACCCCGGCCCGGAGCAGCTGCACGAGGTATTCAAGGAGATGAGCGGGCGCGACAAGGGTGCGGCCAAGCCGCTGCGCGAAAAGCTGGACGAACTCAAGCGCGCCAAGGGCCAGGAAGCCCTCTCCGCCGAGTGGGCCGACAAGGCCCGGGCCCTGCTGGCTGCGCCGAAGCTCAACATCGCCGACGCCCTGGCCTGGCAGCGCGATGCCGCCAAGGCCGGCGCGCCGTTGAGCAAGGAACCGCTGGCCGCCGTCAAGGTGGAACTGATGGAGCGCGTGAAAGTGATCGAGGACCTGCAGCACCGCGTGCAGGTCCAGCGCGAAGCTGCCGTGCTGCTGGCCCAGCGCATCGAAGTGCTCTCCACCAAGCCCTGGCGCGATGCCCAGGCCGCCCTGGAGGTGCTGAGCGCCGACGTGGCGCACTGGCAGGCCCAGGCGCAGGAGATCGCGGCCGACGCCACCTGGTCCAGCGTGGACGCCAAATTCCCGCCGCTGCTGGAGGCTTCCAGGGCCCAGCTGCTCGTGGTGTGGGAGGCGTTCCAGGGCGCGCTGTCGCAAGCCGCGGCCGCTGCCGACGATGCGGCCGCGCCGCTGCCGCCGGTGCCGGTCTGGGCCGACGAGCTGCGCGCCGCGCGCGGCGTGCCGGTGGAGGCGCCGCCCAAGCCCGCCAAACCCAAGGTGGACCCTGAAATCCGCGCCAAGGCCGCGCAGGCCGTGCGCGAGGTGCTATCAAAACTGGAGCAGGAAGTCACCGAGGGCCATGGCAAGGCCAGCGCCGGCGCGGCCGCCGCGCTGCGCAACGCGCTCAAGGAGCACGGCAAGCTGATCGACGCCACGCTCGAAAACCAGGCCCATGCCGCCCTGGCCGCCGCCGGCGAACTCGAGGGCTGGCAGCGCTGGCGCGCCGACCAGCTGCGCGAGGAACTGGTGGCCAAGGCCGAGGGCCTGCTCAAGCGCCAGGACAAGGACGGGCAGCCGCTGCCCGAGGGCCAGGCGCCCAAGGCCATGCTGGGCGGGCGCAAGATGCAGGAAACCCTGCGCGCCCTGCGCGAGCAGTGGAAGCAGACCGACCAGGGCGGCGTGCCCAACCACGCGCTGTGGAAGCGCTTCGACGACGCCTGCAACGAAGCCCACAAGGTGGTCGAAGTCTGGCTGGACAAGCTCAAGGCCGACGCCGCCGAGCATCGGGCCCAGCGCCTGGCCCTGCTCGAGGAGGTCAAGGCCTGGACGGCGGCCCACGCATCATCGGGCGACTGGAAAGCCATCAACCGCGCCCTGCACCAGTTTGCCGACCGCTGGCGCGACGCCGGGCACCTGAGCGAGAAAGCCTTTGGCGAGCTGCAGCCGCAGTGGAAAGAAGCCTTCCAGGCGGCCAGTGCCCCGCTGGAAGCCGCGCAGAAGGCCAGTGTCGAGCGCCGCCAGGCCCTGATCGCCGAAGCCGCCACGCTGGGCGCCGCGGCCCAACTGCGCATCGACGCCGTCAAGGCCCTGCAGCAACGCTGGCAGGCCGAGGCGCAGACCGTGCCGCTGGAGCGCAAGTACGAGCAAAAACTCTGGGACGCGTTCCGCAAGCCGATCGACGAGGCCTTCAACCGCAAGACCGCCGAGCGTGAGAAAGCCGCTTCGGCCCTGAGCGAGCGCGACCGCGCGGTGCTGGAGGCCTCGAAAGCGCTGGAGGCCGCCAATGTCAGTGGTGATGCCCAGCAGATCCGCGCCGCCATGACGGCGCTGGAAGCCGCGCTGCGCGGCCAGGCGAAGGCCGCAGCCGCCGTGGCGCAAGCCGCCGAATCGGCATCCGATCAGGCCAAGGCCCTTGCCGATGAAGCACAGGCTGCTATGGAAAACGTAGCGGACGAGACCGCACCCGAAGCCGTGGCGGCAGCCGAGTCCGAGGCTGGAGCCGACGAAGCAGCGCCAGTAGCGCCCGCAGAGCCCCCCAAAGCTGCGCCCAGGCGCGTGGTGGCCGTGCGCGGCGACGACCGCCCCGGCATGAAGAAGGCCGAGCCGGCGCCCGCAGGCCGTAGTGGCAGGTTTGGTGACCGCCGCGAGGGTCGACGCGAAGGCGGGCGCGAGGGCAGCCGCGACAGCCGTTTCGGCGATCGCGGTGGCCGCTTCGGCGACCGCCCCGCCCACGAGGAACGTGGCCCCAGGCTGGGCGATGCCGCCTTCCGCGCCCAGCGCGAGGCGCTGGAGCACGCCCAGCAGACCCTGAAGAAACTCGCGGCCCAGGCCCATGGCGAAGCGCTGACGCAGCTGCTTAGCGCATGGGAACAGCGCGACGCAGGCAAATTGCCGAGTGCCCAGGAACTGGGCAGCCGCGTCACACCAGCCACCCGCAGCGCCTGGACGCAAGCCATTGGCGCTGCACCGGCCGGCGACGCGTCGGAGGCGCTGCTGCGCCTGGAAATGGCGGCCGAGGCGCCGACCCCGGCCGAGCATCTGAACGCCCGCCGCGCCCTGCAGCTGCAGCTGCTGACTCGGCGTAACGATCCTGCCCCGGCCCAGACTTGGGCCCAGGATGCGGCCAAGGTGCTGGCCAGCGACTTCGAGGCCGGCAAAGCCAGGCGCGTGCAGAACGTGCTGAAGGTGCTGCTCAAGCGCTGAACTTGGGGCCAGGATCGACTTGACGCCCCGAGTCTCATGCCGCATGATGGCATGAGACTTTTCGGGAATTGACCATGCTCAAGGAAGTCGGCGCCAGCGGCCAGATCTCGCTGGGCAAGAAGTACGCGGGGCAGTTGTTTGACGCGGTGTTCCATCCCGACGGCCGCGTTGAACTCGTGCCCATGAAGGCCGTGCCGGCGGTGGAGGAGCCGGCGCAGCTTGCGCAGGAAGAGGTTGCAGCCTACCGCATCGGCGAGGGCTGGCTCACGCCTGAGCGCCTGGCACGGCGCAAGGCGGCCGCCGAGCGCACGGCCGAGGAAACCGCGCGCCTGGCCGCCCGGTGGGAGGCCGAAAACAAGGAGGCCATCGAGGCCTTTAACGAGCGTGCGCGCAGGATCGGCTCCATGGGCAGGCGCATCCACGAGTGGCGCAAAGCCAGGGCCGAGCGCGAAGCGGCCGAGTCGAAAGGTAAAGCCTGAGCCCATGGCCCAGTTCGACGTCTATCCGCACCCGGTGGAAGAGTTGAGGGATGACCAGCCCTATGTGATGGAACTGCAAAGCAGCCTTGTGCGTTCTCCCATGGCCCGGATCACGATCCCTCTGGCACGGTTGGGATCCGACACGCCGCCTATGTCCAGGCTCAATCCGCGCGTGGACGTGGCGGGTGAAACGCTGGTGCTGGACACTTTGTTTATCTCGTCATTTGACCCTGCTGACCTGCGCCGCCCCGTTGGAAATCTGCGCGCTGAGGCCGATGCCATCTGGTCCGCACTCGATTACGCCCTGCACGGCTACTGAAGTCGCTCGGTGCCCGCGCAGCCTCGACGCCGCGGACCGGCTTTGCTGCAAACTCCATGGCTACTCACGCTTGGTTGGCAAGGGCGGCGGGCTCATTTGGCCTGAAGAACCCGTCAAACAGCGGCACGAGCGTGGCAAATTCCTGGCTGAACCTGCCGCGGTTCACGAAATAGGCCTCGCAGGCCACGGCAAAGAATTCGGCGATCGACTCCGCGCCATAGGGATCGAGCCAGGGCACCTCGCCGCCAAAGCGCTCGGCAATGACGACCTGTTCGCAAAAGGCCTCATAGGCCGGCTGCAGCACGGCAAACCAGGCCCGGCGCGTGTCGCGCGAGACCAGCGGCGGGCAGCCGTCGGCCGCGCCGTCGCGCATGTCGATCTTGTGCACGAATTCGTGGATGACCACGTTGTAGCCCTGGCCGGCGGTGCGTCCCGCGCTGGCCACATCGCGCCAGTTCAGCATCACCGGGCCGCGCTCCATGGCCTCGCCCGCAAGCACCTCGTCGTAGCGGTGCACGATGCCTTGCTCGTCCATGGTTTCGCGGTGCGCTACCACTTCGCCGCGGTGAACGACGATGCCGACGAAATCGTCGTACCAGCGCAGCGCAGACCTCGGCTCATGGGGCTGCCCGAGGTGCAGGATCGGCAGCACGGCTTGCGCGGCGATGGCCAGGGCCACCGCATCGGTGATCTGAAATCCGTGCGCGCCGTGGAACTCCTTGGTGGCAAGGAATTCAGCGGCCAGAGCCCGCAGGCGCTCGACGTCCGCCGCAGCGCGTTGCGCCAGAAAGGGGTAGCGCGCGAGCACCGCCTGCCACAGCGGCTCGGGGATGGTGCGCGTCGGGCGCCGCCTGCGCAGCCATCCGAACATCAGCCAAGCTCGATGCGTTGCGGGCCGGCGTGCTGTCCACGCGTGAGCCGCAGGACCTGCTGGCGCGGCGGCGTCGCGCCGCCGTCCCAGTCGCTGAGCACCACGCGCTGCAGGCCTGCGCCGAGCTCATGCGTGGCCGGCTTGTGGGTGTGGCCATGGATCATGACCGCAGCCTGCGCCGCCTGCAGCCACTGGCGCACGGCCTCGGCATTGAGGTCAGCATAGTCGGCGCCCGAACGCTTGCGTTGCTCGCTCGCATCGCGCATCTGGCGCGCCATGGCTTCACGCTGCGCCAGGGGCCTGGCCAGAAACTCGTCGCGCCACTGCGCCGTGCGCACCTGGCGGCGAAACTGCATGTAGTCCCTGTCATCGAGGCATAGCGCGTCGCCATGGGTCAGCAGCCAGCGTTGGCCGTCAAAGCCGAGGACCGTCGGGTCGCCCAGGCCGGTCGCATGGCACAGCCGCAAAAACGCGTCGCCGACCAGAAAGTCGCGGTTGCCGTGCATGAAATACACGGCCGTGCGCCGCGCCGCCGAGCGCAGCAGGGCAGCGCAGTCGCGGGCAAAGCCGTCGCCATCGGCGGCATCGTCTCCGACCCAGACCTCGAAGAAGTCGCCCAGAATGAACAGCGCGTCGGCGCGCGGGCCGGCCAGGTAGCGCTGCAGGGCGGCCAGGGTCGCGGGCTGCGCCGGCGTCAGATGCAGGTCGGAGATGAAATCTACCGCGCGCCAGTCCTGCGGCGCAACAAGCTGCGCGAACGGAGGCACGGTCGGGGTCATGCGGAGCACAGGCGACTCAGTCGCCGCCGGGCCGCCCCAAGGCGACTGCGGCCCCCTCGGGGGGCAGCGCAGTACACGAAGTGACAAGCGTGGGGATCAGTTTCATTAGAGGGCGACCGCTTTCTCGATCACCACGTCCTCGTTGGGCACGTCGTCGTGGAAGCCCTTGCGGCCGGTCTTGACGGCCTTGATCTTGTCGACCACCTCGATGCCGGCCACAACCTTGCCGAACACGGCATAGCCCCAGCCCTGCATGCTGGGAGCGGTGTGGTTCAGAAAGCCGTTGTCGGCCACGTTGATGAAGAACTGCGCGGTGGCGGAGTGCGGCGCCTGGGTGCGCGCCATGGCCACGGTGTAGTTGTCGTTCTTCAGGCCGTTGTTGGCCTCGTTGTCGATAGGCGCGTCGGTCGGCTTTTGCGTCATGCCGGGCTCGAAGCCGCCGCCCTGGATCATGAAGCCGGGGATCACGCGGTGGAAGATGGTCTTGTTGTAGTGACCCTTGTTCACATAGTTCAGGAAGTTGGCGACCGACTTCGGCGCCTTCTCGGCGTCGAGTTCGAGCGTGATCACGCCGTAGTTCGTGACGTGGAGTTCGACTTTGGGGTTGCTCATTGCAATGTCCTTTATTTCAGCAGCGTGGCTGCGTTGATGATGATGGGCGTCTGGGGAACGTCGCTGGGAAAAGGCCCGCCCGCGCCTGTGGGCACGGCCTTGATCTTGTTGACCACCTCCATGCCGCTGACCACCTTGCCGAACGCGGTGTAGCCAAACAGCTGCGGCGCGTTCAGCAAGTCGGCGCGCGGCACGTTTTCATAGGTGCGGCCCTGGTACTCGAACCTGGCCACCGGGTCGCCGCTGGGGATGGGCGTGGGGTCGAGGAAGGCGTTGTCACGGACGTTGATGAAGAACTGCGACGACGCGGAATGCGGGTCGCTGGTGCGGGCCATCGCCAGGGTGCCGACGGTGTTTTTCGGGCCACCCTTGGCCAGCGCTTCGCGGCCTTCGTGCGCCACGGGGGCTCGCGTCGGTTTTTGCACGTACTTGGCGTCAAAGCCGCCGCCTTGCACCATGAAGTTGTTGATCACGCGGTGGAAGATGGTGCCGTCGTAATGCTTGTCTTTGACGTACTGCAGGAAGTTCTCCACCGTCTTGGGCGCCTTGTCGGGATAGACCTCGACGACGAAGTCGCCGGCCGTGGTGGCGAACCTGACCCTGGGCGCATCGGCCGCGCCGGCCGCGCCCGCGCCCATGATCAGGCCGCAGGCCATTATTGCCGCCGCAGCGCAGCGGGTCATTCGGGTCGAGGATGCTGTCATCCAATCACTCCTTCGAAAAATATCTTCCATTGATGACCCTGGCGCACCCAGTACTGGCGCTTGGTCGGGCCGCTGCGGGCGCCGCCGGCGACCTCGCCGAAGGTGACCACCATGGTGTCGGCGTTGTCGGTCCAGCGCAGGAAGGAAACGTCCTTGAGCTCGATGCCGCGGCCGCGCAGCTTGTCGATTTCGCTGCGCAGCGCGGGCGTCCACTCGGCCAGCGTCTTGCTGTAGCTTTTGAAATCGGGGGTGTAGAAGCCCAGCAGGCGCGCGAGATCGCCGCTGGCCTTGGCGTTGCGCCAGGCCTGCAGCACCGTTTCGAACGATTGGCCATGGGCCCGGATGCTGTGCGGCGCCACCCAGTTCAGCCTGGGCGCAATGACCACCGGCGTGGTCCGCGTCTGCACCGTGGCCATGATGTGCTCCAGGTCGGGGTTGGCCAGCACCACGCAGCCGTCGCTCGCCTTGGGCGCGCGCGAAAACTGCTCGGGCGGCGAGCCGTGCAGCCAGATGCCGCCGCCGGTTTTGCCGCGGCTCAGATCGAGCGGGTTGGGGTAGTTGATGGGCAGCGCGCCCGAGCCATAGAAATCCTTGAGCGAAGCCGGGCTCAGGCTGCTGGTGATGTAGTACACGCCCAGCGGCGTGCGCAGATCGCCTTCGACCGATTTTTCAACGCCGGACTTGCCGACCGAGATGTAGTAGTCGGCCACCAGCCTGAGGCCGGTGGCGCCGTTCTCGAACAGGTACAGCCGCGAGCGCGACGCATCGACCGCGATGGCGTGCCGGTTGCGCGGCGACAGGGCCAGGAACTGCGAGGGAACAGCGCCCGCCGGCGGCCGCTCGCGCAGCGCCTTCAGGCGCATTTCCGACTCTTCGCGCAACTCGGCAAGCAGCGTTGAGGCAGCACGCGCTGCTGCGTCGGGCACATCGCCCAGCGTGCGCACCGGGCGGGCCCGGGCGGCCAGCAGGTCGCCATAGACCAGTTGCGCCAGCTGGAAGTTGGGGTGGTCGCGCACCAGGCCCTCGGCCTTGGCCAGCGCCTCGCCTCCCTTGGCCCGGCCAATCAGCCGGTAGACATCGATCAGGCGCGCCTCGGCTTCGCCGCCGCGCACCGCGGGCCTGGCGGACGGGCCCTTGGAGGGCGGAGCAACCTGCTGCAAGCCCTGCTTCCCGGCGCCCGCAGCCGCGTCCGGCAGGGCCGCCGCCAGCTCTGAGAATGCTATTAAAAAGAGAGCGTTCAACGCCCGTTTCATGAGGGCAATCCAGCGAAAATGTTCACAAAGCACGGCTGTGCGGGGGGCGGCCGGCCGGGGCAGGCCGTCAGGCGCCCGTGGATTCCTTGACGATGGCCCAGCGCTCGCCCGCCTTGACCAGTTTCAGAGTCTTGCGGCTCGACACGCTGAGGGTATCGGCGCTGTAGTCCTGGCGGAACCTGGCCGTGGCCTTGTTGCCGTTGACCGAGATCGCCAGGTCGTTGAGTTTCACGCTGATGCGCGACTTGCCCATGATGCGGGCGCGGCGGTCGTCTTCCCAGGCCTTGCGCGACTGCTTGCCGGGGGTGTCGAAGTCCTTGCCGTAGGCGGCCAGATAGCCGCCTATGTCCTTGGCCGACCAGGCCGCGGCCCAGGCGCGCACAGCCGCTTCCACTTCCTTGTCGGCGCCGGCGGCCACGTGCGTGGGTGTCGGGCTGGCCGTCGGCGTTGCAGCGGCAGGTGTGGCGGCCACCGGGGCGGGGGCCTTGGCCGCCGCGGGCGCTGCCACGACGGGTACTGGGGCTGCCGCCACCGGCGCTGCGGCCTTGGCGGGGACAGGCGCCGCCGCCGCCGGAGCCGGCGCTGCGGTTGCAGCAGGGGCCGCAGGGGCCGGCGGCGACGCCGGCTTCTGGCCCTTGGCCGCCGGCGAGAACAGTTCGCGGATCAGGGCCAGCTTGGGCTGCACACCGGTGTTGTTGCCATCGAGCTGCAGGGCCTTGCTGTAGGCCTGGCTGGCCAGCTTGGCGTAGACGTCGCCCAGGTTCTCATGCGCCGTCGCATAGCTGGGGTTGGTGCGGATCGCCATTTCCAGCGCGGCCCGGGCCTTGTCGAACTGGCTCTGGCCGGCGTAGAGCACGGCGAGGTTGTTGTAGGGCTCGGGCAGCTCGGGATAGTCTTCGGTCAGCCGGGCGAAGGTCGCGATGGCGTCGGCCGGCTTGCCGGACTCGGTCTGGATCACACCCTTGAGAAAGCGCATCTGGGGGTCGCGCGGCTTGGCGGCGAGGTACTGCTCGGCCTTGCCCAGGGCTTCGGAGAACTTGCCCGAACGCAGCAGCTGGCTCACATCGCCGTAATCGTCCGCGTAGGCCAGCGGGGCGCTGAAGGCGGCCGCCAGGACCAGCAGGCGAATCGTGCGTGACAGGGTAGGGCGGGCGTGCTGCATGAAGCTTCTTTGAGGTTGCGCTGTGACAAGCCCAAACAGGGGGCTATATACTGCGCTGGATTGTAGCCGAGGGGTGGCATTTCGCCCCCGGCCGCATGGCTCGACCAACCCCCGTAAAAAGCCCGAAACACGAGAGCGAATCGCCTCTGCCTGTTTCCCATCACCCGAGATCTCATGAGTTTGCGCATCTACAACACGCTGTCGCGTGAATTGGAGGAATTTTCACCGCTGGAGCCCGGCCATGTCCGCATGTATGTGTGCGGCATGACCGTCTACGACCTGTGCCACGCGGGCCACGCCCGATCGATGGTGGCGTTCGACGTGGCGCAGCGCTGGCTCAAGGCCTCGGGTCTGCGCGTGACCTATGTCCGCAACATCACCGACATCGACGACAAGATCATCAAGCGCGCGGTCGAGAACGGCGAGACGGTGCGGTCGCTGACCGACCGCATGATCGCCGAGATGTACCGCGATGCCGACGCGCTGGGCATCGAGCGGCCCACGCACGACCCGCGCGCCACCGATTATGTGCCCCAGATGCTGGCGCTCGTGAAGACCCTGCAGGACAAGGGCCTGGCCTACCAGACGGCCGACGGCGATGTGAACTTTGCCGTGCGCAAGTTCCCCGGCTACGGCAAGCTCTCGGGCAAGTCGCTCGACGAGCTGCATGCGGGTGAACGCGTGGCCGTGCTCGAAGGCAAGCACGATCCGCTGGACTTCGTGCTCTGGAAGACCGCCAAGGAAAGCGAGCCCGACGACGCGAAGTGGGACAGCCCCTACGGCAAGGGCCGCCCCGGCTGGCATATCGAATGCTCGGCCATGTGCGGCGCGCTGCTGGGCGAGACCTTCGATATTCACGGCGGCGGGGCCGACCTGCAGTTTCCCCACCACGAGAACGAGATCGCGCAGAGCGAAGGCGCCCACGGCCGTCCGCTGGCGCGGACCTGGATGCACAACGGCTTCGTGAATGTGGACAACGAAAAGATGTCCAAGAGCCTGGGCAACTTCTTCACCATCCGCGAGGTGTTGCGCAAGTTCGACGCCGAAACCATGCGCTTCTTCATCGTGCGCACCCACTATCGCAGCCCGCTGAACTACAGCGACGTGCACCTCGACGATGCGCGCCATTCGCTCAAGCGGCTGTATACGGCGCTGGACCTGGTGGCCGCAGCGCCGGTGGCCATCGACTGGTCCGAGCCCCATGCCGCGAAGTTCAGGGCCGCGATGGACAACGACTTCGGCACGCCCGAGGCCGTGGCCGTGCTGTTCGAACTGGCCGCCGAAGTCAACCGCAGCAAGTCCGGCGAAGTCGCCGGCCTGCTGCGCGCCCTGGGCGGCTGCCTGGGCTTGCTGCAGGGCGACCCCAAGGTCTTCCTGCAAGCCGGTGCCGCGCTCGACGAGGCGACCATTCTCGGCCTCGTCGAGGCGCGCGCCGCCGCCAAAAAGGCAAAGGATTTTGCCGAGGCCGACCGTATCCGCCAGGATCTGCTGGCCCAGGGCATCGTGCTCAAGGACTCGCCCACCGGCACCAGCTGGGAGGCGGCGCAGTGATGGGCGTTGAAATGGTTTCGGCTGCTGGTCCGAAAGGAATGGGCGATGGCTGCTCCTAATAAGACTGTGAACTCGGTCTTCACGCCTGACTACTGGGAAGACGCCTGCAAGCACCTGGCCAGGAAGGACCGGGTGATGAAGCGGCTGATCCCGCAGTTTGGCGATGCCTGCCTGCAAACGCGGGGCGACGCCTTCACGACCCTGGCGCGCAGCATCGTCGGCCAGCAGATCTCGGTGAAGGCGGCGCAAAGCGTGTGGGACAGGTTTGCCCAGCTGCCGCGCAAGATGAGCGCCGCCAACGTGCTCAAGCTCAAGGTCGACGACATGCGCGCGGCGGGCCTGAGCGCGCGCAAGGTCGAGTACCTGGTGGATTTGGCGCTGCACTTCGATTCCGGGGTGGTGCACGCCAGGAACTGGGAGCACATGGACGACGAAGCCATCATCGCCGAACTGGTCGACATTCGCGGCATCGGCCGCTGGACGGCCGAGATGTTCCTGATCTTTCACATGATGCGGCCCAACGTGCTGCCGCTGGACGATCTGGGCCTGCTCAACGGCATCAGCCAGAACTATTTTTCGGGCGAACCGGTCAGCCGCAGCGACGCGCGCGAGGTGGCTGCCGCCTGGACCCCCTACTGCAGCGTGGCAACTTGGTATATTTGGCGCTCCCTCGACCCCCTGCCCGTCGAATACTGAGCTGTCGAACACGAGGAGAAGATCGTTGGCCAAAAAGACATTTCTCGATTTCGAGCAGCCGATTGCCGAACTCGAAACGAAAATTGAGGAACTGCGCTATGTGCAGACCGAGTCGGCAGTCGACATTTCCGAGGAAATCGACCAGCTGAGCAAGAAGAGCCAGCAACTGACCAAGGACATCTACAGCGACCTCACGCCCTGGCAGATCACCAAGATCGCGCGCCATCCCGAGCGGCCCTACACGCTGGACTATGTCAATGAAATCTTCACCGATTTCGTGGAGCTGCACGGCGACCGCCACTTTGCAGACGACCTGAGCATCGTCGGCGGTCTGGCGCGCTTCAACGGCAACGCCTGCATGGTGCTGGGCCACCAGAAGGGCCGCGACACCAGGGAGCGCGCCCTGCGCAACTTCGGCATGAGCAAGCCCGAGGGCTACCGCAAGGCGCTGCGCCTGATGAAGACCGCCGAGAAGTTCAAGCTGCCGGTGTTCACCTTTGTCGACACGCCCGGCGCCTACCCCGGCATCGACGCCGAGGAGCGCGGCCAGTCCGAAGCCATCGGCCGCAACATTTACGAGATGGCACAGCTGGAAGTGCCCATCATCACCACCGTGATTGGCGAAGGCGGCTCCGGCGGCGCGCTGGCGATCTCGGTGGCCGACCAGGTCGTGATGCTGCAGTACTCGATCTACTCGGTGATCAGCCCCGAGGGCTGCGCCTCCATCCTCTGGAAAACCTCGGACAAGGCCCAGGACGCGGCCGACGCCATGGGCATCACCGCGCACCGCCTCAAGGCGCTGGGCCTGGTCGACAAGATCGTCAACGAGCCGGTCGGGGGCGCGCACCGCGACCCCAAGCAGATGGCGGCCTTCCTCAAGCGCGCCCTCAACGACGCCTGGCGCCAGGTCGGCGACCTCAAGATCCGGGAACTGCTGGACCGGCGCTACGAGCGGCTGCAAAGCTATGGCCGGTTCACCGACACCAAGGCCGACAGCAAGTAATCCCTGCGAGGCCGCCGTGGCGGCGCTGCTCGCGCCCGCGTCCGGCTGGCCCCTGACGTTTCCCCTGGGCGTGGCCTACAGTGGCGGCGCCGACTCCACCGCCTTGCTCTGGACCGCCGCCCGGCGCTGGCCGGGCCAGGTGATCGCGCTGCATGTCCACCATGGGCTGCAGGCCGCCGCCGATGAATTCGAACGGCATTGCCAGGCCGCCTGCGCCGGCCTGGACGTGCCCTTGCACGTGGTGCGCGTAAACGCCCGGCACGCCCGGGGCGAGAGCCCAGAGGAGGCCGCCCGCATCGCCCGCTATGCGGCCTTGGCCAGCATGTGCGCGCCCCTGGGCATCGGGAACGTGCTGCTCGCCCAGCATGCCGACGACCAGGTCGAAACCCTGCTGCTGGCCTTGAGCCGCGGCGCCGGGGTGCCGGGGCTGGCGGCCATGCCCGCGCGCTTCGAGCGCCATGGCCTGCGCTTTCACCGTCCGCTGCTGGAGCTCAGCGGCATGGCGATCCGGCGCTGGCTCGATGGTCAGGGCCTGGCCTACATCGTGGACCCGAGCAATGCCAACACGGCGCTGACTCGCAACAAGATCCGGCTGACACTGTTGCCCGCGCTCGAAGCGGCTTTCCCGCAGTTCCGCGAAACCTTTGGCCGCTCGGCCAGGCACGCTGCGCAAGCCCAGGAGCTGCTCACGGAGCTGGCCATCGAAGACCTGACGCAAGTGGGCGATCCCCCCGGCATCCGGCATCTGCAGCATCTGTCGCGCGCCCGCCAGGCCAATGTGCTGCGGCACTGGCTCAAGACCGCGCATGGCGCGGCGCCCAGCGCGGCGCAGCTCGATGAGCTGCTGGACCAGGTGGCGGCCTGCACCACCCGCGGCCACCGGATCCGGATCAAGGTCGGGCGGGGGTTCGTGGAGCGCAGGGGCGCGGCGCTCGGTTGGTACAATCCCTAGGTTTTGGTCCAAATTCCTGCACGACAACTCACGGCGCGCCAAGACAGTTTGCAACCCGGTTGCCAACTGCGCCGCGAAACCTCAGTTCCGGATTCACACATTCCATGGCATTGATCGTTCATAAATACGGCGGCACGTCGATGGGCTCGACTGAGCGCATCCGCAATGTCGCCAAGCGCGTGGCCAAATGGGCGCGTGCCGGGCACCAGATGGTCGTGGTGCCCAGCGCCATGAGCGGCGAAACCAACCGCCTGCTGGGCCTGGCCAAGGAACTGGCGCCTGCCCGCCACAACGAGGCCTACAGCCGCGAGCTCGATGCGCTGGCCGCCACCGGCGAGCAGGCCTCGTCGGCCTTGCTGGCCATCGCGCTGCAGGCCGAGGGCATGAGTTCAGTCAGCTACGCCGGCTGGCAGGTGCCCATCAAAACGAATCGTGCCTACACCAAGGCCCGCATCGAGTCGATCGACGACCAGAAGGTGCGCGCCGACCTGGCCGCGGGCAAGGTGGTCATCGTCACGGGCTTCCAGGGTGTGGACGAACACGGCCACATCACCACGCTGGGCCGTGGCGGCTCCGACACCTCGGCGGTGGCAGTTGCCGCTGCCATGAAGGCCGATGAATGCCTGATCTACACCGACGTGGACGGGGTCTACACCACCGACCCGCGCGTCGTGCCCGAGGCGCGCCGCCTGCACACGGTGAGCTTCGAGGAGATGCTGGAAATGGCGAGCATGGGCTCCAAGGTGCTGCAGATCCGCTCGGTGGAATTCGCCGGCAAGTACAAGGTGCCGCTGCGTGTGCTCTCGAGCTTCACCCCCTGGAACATCGACATCGACGAGGAAGCCAAGTCCGGCACGTTGATCACTTTTGAGGAAGACGAAAAGATGGAACAAGCCGTCGTATCCGGCATCGCGTTCAACCGCGACGAGGCCAAGATTTCCGTGCTGGGCGTGCCCGACAAGCCCGGCATCGCCTACCAGATCCTCGGTGCCGTGGCCGATGCCAACATCGAGGTCGATGTGATCATCCAGAACATCGCCAAGGACGGCAGGACCGACTTCAGCTTCACCGTGCACCGCAACGACTATGCGAAGGCGGTCGACCTGCTCAACACCAGGGTGCTGCCCAGCCTGGGCGCGCAGGAAGTCGTGGGCGACACCCGGATCTGCAAGGTCAGCATCGTGGGCATCGGCATGCGCAGCCACGTGGGCATCGCCAGCAAGATGTTCCGCGCGCTGTCGGAGGAAGGCATCAACATCCAGATGATCTCCACCAGCGAAATCAAGACCTCGGTCGTGATCGACGAGAAATACATGGAGCTGGCGGTGCGTGCCCTGCACCGTGCCTTCGATCTCGATCAGCCCGCGGCGTGAATTGCGCCCGACTCGTGAGATAATGCGCGCATTGGAAACGTGACCGAGAGGCCGAAGGTGCTCCCCTGCTAAGGGAGTATGCGGTGTAGAGCCGCATCGAGGGTTCGAATCCCTCCGTTTCCGCCAAAATTGGGTTTTTTGTAGTTCAACAAAGCCCCTAAAGAGCCCCGCAAACCTAGTGTTTACGGGGCTTTTTTGTTTTTGGCTCTTCGTTGATTTCAGTGGGATCGAACACTCGCAGGCAGGAGATCGAGCTTGCCGCAGAAGAACAGGATGCGGGTGCGGAAGTTGTCGAAGCAGCGGAAGCCCCGGGCGTTGGCCTTGATGGTCTGGATGATGGAGTTGAAGCCTTCGGCGGCCGCGTTCGTGATGCGGTGCCGGGTGTAGTTGATCAGTCCGTCGCGGTGGCGGCGGAGCATCTTGGTGACGGACTTGATGGGCTCGATTCGGCTGCGCATCGCGCGCGTGGCCCAGGCATCGAAGAAACGCTCGGCCGACTTCGGATAGAGGTAGTCCCAGAAGACGGCGAAGCTCTCCTTGAGCGACCAAGCCCGGCTGGTCTTGAGGTTGGCCTGGTACAGGTGGCGAAACGCCACCGCCTCGGCGCAGCGCTTGTCGGGCAACGACCTGAGCCAGTCGTACTTGGTTCCCGTCAGAGGCGACTCTCCCTGGGAGCGCAGCCGCTTGTGCTCGGCTCTTCGCACCTGGTCGACCGCGTCGTTGAGGTACTTGGAGACATGGAACTTGTCGTGCACGATGTCCGCATTGGCCAGCATCGTGCCGGCCGCGCTCATGTAGGCCGGCCACATGTCCATGGCCACGGCTCGCACCCCGGCGCGCTGCTCGGGGCTCAGGCTGGACAGCACCCGCTGGGCATCCTCGAGCTTGCGCCCGGGCGTGACCTCCAGCACCCGCGAGCGATCCACGTCGGTCAGCACGCTGGCATAGTTGTGACCGCGTGCAAAGCTCTTTTCGTCCAGGCCCAGGTGGCGCACCGGCTCCTGGCTGCGTCGCGCCAGGCCGCGCTCGACGGCGCGGGCGATCACGTCGTTGACCGTATGCCAGTCCAGCTTGATCAGCCCGGCCACTCGGCTGATGTTGGCTGCCGCTTGCAGCAGCCGCACGACGAAGGCTTCCATCATCAGCGTGATGCGGCTGTAGCGCTCGGCCCAGGGCACCGCCGCGTCCTCGACGCGACCGCTCTTGTACTTCAGGCGCGGCACTTCGGCCACGATGCGCGTCTCGAATTGGCACGTGTCCAGATGCCGCCATTCGCGTTTGACCCAGCCATGCACATGCGCGCGGTCGCAGCCGGTCTCAGGATCACCCCATACCACGCCCCGGTCGCACTGCACATGCACCACGATGCGGTTGTGCTCGATGTCCATCTCGACCTGGCTGACCGACCAGGGCTTGCTCAGCCCGAGCAGTCGTTCGTACAGTTGGGTGTCCTTCAAACCGTCGTCCTCCGTCTCTTTCGGCCCGCCAGTCTATCCGCACGCCCTCGGCCGATCTCCTGCCTGCGAGTGTTCGATCCCACTGAAATCAACGAAGAGCCTTGTTTTTTAGCGTCCAAGGGGCGGTATTGCCAGCTTGCACCCGCTGGGGGTATCTTTGGGGGCATGGGGGTATTCGAGTGGGGGTATCGCCAAAAGAACAACCCTTGGAGTGCCCTATGTCGCTGACCGATACCGCCATCAAGAAGGCCAAGCCGGGCGACAAGCCTGTGAAGCTGAGCGACGGCAAGGGGCTGTACTTGTTGGTCAATCCCGTTGGCTCCAAGCTGTGGCGCTGGAAGTACCGGTTTCTGGGTAAAGAGAAGGTTATGTCGCTGGGGGCTTACCCGGACGTTTCCCTGGCCCAGGCGCGCGATGGCATGGGTGCGGCGCGCAAGTTGTTGGCCAGCGGCACGGACCCCATGGCGCAGCGAGCCACCGACAAGATCACCAAACAGGCATCCGCTGAAAATTCTTTCCAGTCCGTGGCCTTACTTTGGTGGGACCACTGGCACGGTGCCAAGAGTGCGCGGCATGCGGATGATGTGATGCGCCGCCTCAAGGCTGACGTGTTCCCCGCCATTCCTCTTCCTCCACGTAGCTGTCCCACCAGTCTCGTGAATCGGGTAACAGGGCACGCAGGGCCTTGTCATAGGCGCGGTCGCCGCCTTTGCGCAGTATGGCGCTGGCCTTGTTGGTGGCATCCAGGTCGTGGCGGGCAGCGCGCTGGCTTTCGGTCACGTCTTCGGGTTTCAAATCCATCAGGTCGCGAATGTTGGTGCCTTCGCCCGACAACCCCATTTCAAACGGTGCTGCTGCGGGTATCACCGTCTTGGCACTGCGGGCGGATTCCTTCAAGCCCTTATTGATGGTGGCACCCTCGGCTTGCAGCACCCGGCGCTTGCGCCAGATCACGCTGGCCAGTTCCTCAATCAAATGCTGCTCGGTGGCACCCGCTGGCAGGTGCTCGTCCATCAGCGAGTTGACCAGGCTTTCATAGTCGGCATGGCTTTCGTGGCTAAGCTGAAGTTCCCCCGAGCGCCGAGCGAGTTTTTCCTTATGTGACGGGCACTTAGCGCGAGATTGGGGTGACGGTTTCTGTCTACACGTGGATCGTCTGGAGCAGCTCAAGGGCGCGCTGCTGTTTTGCGTTGGGCGTGGTCAGCACCTCGAAGGTTGGCGCATCGGGGCCGGCCTGTGGCGCGCGGCAGGTATTGCGCACGATGGTGGACAGTTCGCCGAGCAAGGTGGCAAAGCTGTGGGCCGGCGTGCCATCGTCCAGCGTGCGGCTGCTCACCTTGCGCAACGCCGCCTCGGAGCGCACAGCCGGCGCCACCGGATCGCGCGTGGCCTTGGCTTGAAGATCGGTATCGGCGAACATCAGCTCGCGCCAGGCCTCGCGCATATGCCACTCCACGTAGTAGGCCAGCATGCACAGCAGGATATGCGCGCGCACCCGGTCGGCGCTGCGGTGGTGGATCGGCCGCACCTTCAGGTCGATCGTCTTGAGCGAGCGAAACGCCCGCTCCACGTTGGCCAGCGACTTGTAGTTGCGCACGCAGTCGGCCGAGTCCATCTGCGCCTCACTCACCGAAGTGCGGATGATGTACAGACCATCGAGCGCCGCCTCGGCGGCTATGCTGTCGCTCTTGCGCTGGAAGCTGAACGCAGCATCGTCGATGGCGAGATCGAAGTGCTTGGCCACCTTGTATTGGTCGATGATCTTGCCCACCCGCAGCCCGATCTCGTCCTGGCCGGCAAGCTTGCCCGCCTCCACCCGGGCCTTGATCTTCTCGAGGTTGAGTTCGGTGGCCGCCAGCAGCTCCTCGCGCTTGTGCGCGCGCAACTTGGCGAGTTCCGGATGCCGTGCTTGAGGGCGTTGAAGCGCACCACGTCGTAGGGCTGGGGATTGGGGTCCGCTATTTCGGCAGTTTTGTCAGTAGTGGTGGTGTTCATCTTCGGTTCCTTGCGGTGTGGATGTTGGGTGCGCAGTGAATCCGTCACAGCGCTGGAGTTGCACCACCAGAACGGCAGGCAATTGCGCATCACGCGAGTGGATAGCAACACCGGCGGCCCGCCGGTTGCCACAGCGCCATGACCCGGCCCCATGCCCGGCAAGGTGATTGCATTCCAGGCAAACGCGCCGGTCGTCTTGGTCACGGTCGCGAAGCACCAGCTTGTCGGCCAGCGTTTCGCCATCGTTGCGGGCCAAGCCCTTGTCGGTGAACTTGTGCAGGCGCGCCGCGAAGGTGTCAATTTCCGCCCCATTCATGGCCGACGAGTAGGGCCAGCACCAGCGGTCGGGGTCTTTGGTCACCACAATGGAAGAATCGCATTTTTCCAATACGGCGGGGGAAGGCACTGTCAAAACTGACGAAAGTTGCTCTGGCTTTGCAGAAACGGCCTCGGGAGGTACTGCCGAAACTGCCAAAAGTCTGGAAACAGAGTTTTCGTCAGTTTTGACAGTACCGCTCCGGCCCGTTTGTGAAATCGCCGCCTTGGCCCGTTCTGCCCAGGTGATCATTTCGCCCCCTTCTTGATGTGCGGGTTGACGTAGTAGCGCACCGTCGGGCGGCCCAGCGGGTTGATGCCGTCTTGACTTTGCACATGGCCGTTTTCCTCCAGGATGGCCAGGGCGGTTTCGGCCTGTAGGGCAGTGGTGATGCCTGACCATTGCTTGCGCACCATGTCACGCACGGTGAAGCCGTCGTCTAACTTGCCCTCGGCCAGTCGGCGGCTGACCATGCGGGCGGTGGTCACTTTGGCGGCCTCCACTAGGCCATAGATGCGACGTGCATGGCCGGTCAGGTACTCGCACCAGGCGGCTGCGCACAATGCACTGGTGGCCGTTACCGGGCCAATGGAGCCCTCTGCCAAATGCAGGATCAAGGCGATGGAGCAGAACAGTTTTTCAAACTTGCCAAAGTGCTGCTGCATCAACGGGTTTCGTTCACTGGCGATATGCACCGTATGCAGCTCGGTGCACCACTCCACAAAGATTCCTTGCGCCGCGTCGTCAAAGCAGAAGTGGGGCAGCTTCACAAAGTCGTCATGGGGTGCGGCACCGGCTTGCACCGGGTCAAACACGGCCAGCCTATCAAACAGATCACGCACGGCTTCACGTGCGCCCTTCACGGGGTAGCGGTCGCGCCATTCCCATGCGACGGCGTTGGGGTACACCATCACCTGAAAGCGCTGAATGCGGCCATCGTTGTCCAGTGAAGTAGCGATACCGGCGAGGTAGCGCTCCAGCAATTCCGGCTGGATGCCGCCAAACACCGAGATGCACAGGTTTTTGATGTGCAGGCTGCCGCGCCCGATGCGGTCAATGTTGAAGCTGGCTGTGCCGTTCCAGCCCTCCAGATAAAAAGCCTTGTCGCCTTCTTTGCCTTCTTTTTTCTTTTTCGTGTTCTTTCAGCCGTTCACTGACAGGGTTTGCAGCAAGCGTGAGCGATGCATTGCCAGATACGGCTGGTGCAGCGCATTAACCCAACGCAGTTTCAGACCGGGTGAAATCCCCAGGGGCTGCAAGTCAATTCCTGCCAACGCTGGCGCGATCACCAGCACGCCCTGTTCATCAAAGCTGATCAGGAAGCGGTCAAACAGTGCGTCGAGGTTGGCGCTGAGCAAAAATCCGTTGAATACGTCCAGCCGCTCGGCGTCCGTTGCACATTCGGCCCACGGCTTGGCGTGGCTGGCACGCAGCACCTCCGGTATTGCCACTCCCGTTACCGCACACGCGCCCCCCCAGTAATCCAGCATCGCGTCACGAAGCTTGTTTTGCCCAACGCGCTGGCGAACCATACGTTCGACCTCTGTACCGACAATGCCAGCAGGAAGCTCGGAAAGTTCTGCGGCCACGGCCTGCTGGTAATCATTCGCAGCCTGACTGGGTAGTGCACGAGAAAGGCTGGCCGCCCGGCGCAGCAATGCTGCCAGACCCGCTTCAGTGGCGACCCGAAACGTATCAGCGACTTGCGACGCTGGAAAGCTGCGCTGCAATTCAGGCAGCAAGGATTGTGAGCCTGTTTCGAAGCGCACGTGATAAGCGCCGTTGTCCAAGCCAACCAATGCGCGATTGGAATGACGCGCAGAGGCCAAGGTGACACCATTCACGTCAGAGGCCACAACATGCTCGAAGCCATTGTCGTTGCCAGTTTTCTCGATGAGGGTGCGTTGCAGAGGGTTCATTCTGGAATCCCTGATGGATCGATTGTTCGGTTCCACTCAATCGTCCGCTTACGCCAGTGTGTGTCGATGGCCTGAGTGAAATCGGGGCGAACGAGCTTGGCGCGGGCTTCGCACCAGTCGGCCGATTCGCGGCGGATGACCATGCCCTCCAGCGGGCCTTCGCGGTAATGGCTCTGTTTAGTGGCGACCAACTGCTTGAGCGCGGTCACCGTGGTCTTTCCATGCAGCACTGGCGGCACGGTTACCAAACCTGCGCTGCTTGCCAGTGCATCGCGACGTGCGCCGCTCCAGAAACGCTCCACGCTGCGGTCATACACATCGAACAGCAGAAACCAGTCCGGCAGCCCGGCATAATCCAGCGAATGGCGCGCGGCGCACCACTCGCCAAAAAGTATGAGATTGGGCTGGAGTACGGTGCGTAAGTCTTCGCCGTGCTGCGCCAACCAAGCAGGTAAGCGGGCGAACTGCCCGGCGTGGGGCTCCGCCAGATACTGTCCGCGGTTCTGTGCGCGCAAACGGCCATCCGGGGCAAGAGACAGGCCGAGGTTTGCGCCATCCAACTTTTCCTCCACCACCACATCACCCGCCAGCAGTACCGCCACCTCACTGGGCGACAACACCTTGTCATCGCGCGGCGAGCCTTCGCCTAGCCAGGCTAGGTGTGGGGTGTGAGGGAAGCGGAAGAAGTCAGCCATGGCTCAGTCCGGCAATGCAGGCAGTGGTTTGCCGGGGAACTTATTGCGATAAAACCCGCAAGCATCCTCGGGGCAGAGAAATTCCACACGAATCCCCTTCGCCTGCAAGGCTGGCCACCAGTCCAACCATTTGCAGTCTGCTGCCTGCCATACAGATGGCTTATCAGGATGAGCGTGAGCGACTGCCGCGAATTTGCGATCCGGTGCATCAAACGCAGGTTGCAAGGTTGTATCCGGGAATTCGGCGAATTCATTTTCGGCCAACTCGGTAAGGCTGATTTGCTCCACTCGCGTAGGGTTTCCTGCTTGGCGTAACAACCATTTCAGGAACACATCGCCAACACCTTTTGGTGGATTTAGGCTGGTTTTGTTTTGATATTCACCCAGAATGCGAAAACCATCGTCAATGACCGTTACGCCAGTCTTTTCCATGGCCTGCAGGCGTCGTACACACTCGGTCACGCAGTCAGGCGAAACATCAGCATGTTGGCCATTGGCGACCAGGAGCACATTGGTGTCGATCACCGCCCTCATTGCGCCCCGCCTTGCTGGCTGAGTTCCTTCTTGCGTTGCATCGCAGCCAGGGTGCGCCCGGCAATATCGGCCATTTCGTCGCCAAAAAAATTCTCCGGCCAGTTCTCGATTTCACCGAACATGTTCAAGCGCAACGGTTCAAGCTCAGTGGCCGCGCCCGCGCGCCGGCAGAAGTACACCGCCACATCATTGGGCTTGACCACACCTTCCGCCACGCGGCGTTGCAGGCGATTGAGAAAGTGCTCCGAATGACTTTCCACGATCAGTTGAACATTGCGTTCTTTGCCATTCTGGCGAGCCTGTGTGGCGGAGATAAATACATCAGCCAGCTCAGCCTGCACCTGTGGGTGCAAATGAATTTCCGGTTGCTCCATCCAGATGGTCGAGTTCGGGGGGCAATAGAAGGCCTGAACAAGAGCAGGTAAAACCTGCGACACGCCAAAGCCAACGTCGGTAATTTTGACTTCGCTGGCGGTGGCGTGGGTTTTGACCACGACCTCATATTCCTTTCGACCCTCAGCTACAGGCTTCACTTCAAAGCTTTCTATGATCCCCAAATCTTTGAGCCATTGCGCGATAAAGGCATCAAAGCGGGTTAGGTGCTTTTTAGGCCCACGGTTAAGTTTCCGATCTTGCGCGCTGGCCGCCAGAATGGCGGCAACGACAAACTCACCTTTTTGGCCAACGCTTTCTGGCGTTTCGCCAGACCATGAATAGATACGTTTGGGGTGCTCTCGCAGGGGCCCGAGGTAGTAAATGCTGTTCAGCGCCGCTTCTGTATTCAGCGCAAAATCCGACAGGAATTCCGCATTTTGAAAGCGGGCGCGGCTTTGATCGGAAATACGGTAAAACTTGTCTGGCTCATCCAGCGGCCAGCTTCTACCTGTATTGCGAACAAATTTGTATTCGTTGGATTCGATTTCTAGCTTGCCTTTTTCGTCCCTGCTGTAGTTGACAGCAAGCTGACCTACGTTTTTGCTCAAGAGTTGGTACGTCAGCTTATCCACCCTAGGCTGCTGCTTGGCATCCGCCGAGAGCATGACTGAAAGCTTTAATTCATCACCCGCAAATTTCTTTTTGCTGAGCGGATCGCGCGCCTCCAGTTCTTTGCCTGGCGTTTTCCATCCCAACTCAAACTCCAAAGCATTCTGCAAATCGTGGTTATGCAGGCATTCTGCAAACGTGCCCAAATCAATCAAGGCATTATCGTCGCCCAAATGTAGCGGGCGTTTTCGGTCTGCCGATAATGTGGTTTGTTTGAGCGCCAGCAACAAATGGCCCAAGCTGCTCTTGCCCGCGCTATTGGCACCAAAAATCACCGTCAGAGGTGCCAGTTGGATGGGGCCGGTATCCTTCCAAGCCTTGAAATTTTTCATGTGCAAAGAAGTCAGCATTAGTGCAATTCTCCTGTTTCTAATTGATCCCAGGCTTCCAGTACCAGCCGTTGCGTACGGTATTCGCCGAATTCGCGTTCTTCGTTTTTCTTGAGCACGCGGAAAGTTTCAGACGGGTAATCAGCGCCCATCACATCGGCGGGGTCGAGGATGTAGCGCAGCTCGTCGCGGGTGAGGCCGTAGAGTTTGGCGTAATACGCATCCAATTCGGCGCGCAGTTGCGCGCGGCGGGTGGGATTGAAGGCGAAGGGCGGGCCGCTGTGGCCCAGGTCTTGCGCCCATGCTTGCAGGTCGTGCGCGGTGTAGGTGAGCTCCAGCACGCGCGGGACGATGAAAGTGAGGGCAGATTCGGTGTAGTAGGTGGGGGGCAGGATGGGGAATTGCTTCAGGTAGAAGTAATTCAAGGTCGTTCCGCCCAGCTTCTGGCGTGCCGCAAAGTCAAGTGCGAGCGCACTCAAGTTCGCCAGCATTGCTGCCGCTTGTTGCGGTGTCACCGACGGGCTGAACAAAAACAGGGGCATCTTGTTCCCCACCCCCACCCTCGGCACCACACTCGCAATCACCGTGCGTTCGTTGGTTGCGTTGGTGATGTCCCGCCACCCCATCAACCAGCCGCGCGTCCACGCCCAGATCGCCTTGCCGTCACGGTCACGTTTGACGAGGCGCTCTTCCACTTCAGACTGGCTTACCCAATAGCGCGGAGTCACGGTGCAGGCGGGGTCTATTTTTTCGGCCTCGCTCAGGTCGCGGCTGTTGCCGTCGGGCGTGTAGGTGGCCCAGCGGTGGTCGAACTGGTGGATGAGTTTGGCTTCGTACAGCGGCAGCAGGCCAGGGGCTGGCGCGTCGGCAAACAGGTGGCTGTCGCCCGACATGTGCATCATGGCCATGAATGAGATGCCCCAAGGGTTGCCTTTGTCTTTGCCTTCCTCGATCAGCACTGGCGCGGCGCGGTAGAGCTTTTTGGTGAGCTCAGCATCGCGCTCGCTGCGAAACACCGGGCAGGTCAGCGTGTTGGGGTTGATGAGGCGGAATTCGTCGGGCGTGAGGGTAAAGCGGCGGCGCTCGTCGGCCAGTTGGCTGACTTGGGTGGCAAAGCAGACAAACTCGGCGGAATGTGCCACGCCCAGGGTGAGCAGGCAGAACTTGTAGCTGCGATGCACCGAAGGGAATACGGCTTCGCGATTTTCGATGTCGTACAGGCTGACCAGTCGGCCGCGTTGGGTGAGGTCGGCAAAGTAGCCTTTGGTGCTGTCATCCGTAGCAATGCCGGTGGGCACGATAAAGCCTGCGCGGCCGCTGGCATGGGTAATCTGGCTGATGGTCTCGGCGAACAAGGCATAGGTATTCACATCGCCCACGCCGGTTAACGGATAACGCCCGCCATCCTCGCCCTTCACATGCGCGAACACGCTGGCGGCCTCGGCGGTGCGACGAGCGCTGATGAATTCAGCATACAAACGTTGTTCCGCCTCGCATTCGTGCGGGGCATGCTCCTGTTGCGGGAACAGGTGCTTGGCCAACATGCCTTCACTTAGCCACTGGATGCGCTGGCTGCGCTCGGCCTTGTTTTTGGCCTCAGCTACATCACGGTGACGAGTGGCGAAAAACTCCTCTTCTTGCAGTTTGATACGTTCCCACGGCGGATTACCCAGCACGCAATCAAAACCGCCACCGGCGAACACCTGCGGGAAGGCCAGCGGCCAGTGCAGCACGCGAGCATCCAAGCAGGCGGTTTGTGCGGCGGCCAGTGCGCCTTGTTGGTCGGCGGGTAAGGCATCGCCCAGCAAGGTGAGGTAGAGCGTGGCGCTGGTGGGGACGCGCGCTTCGTCGCCTTCCCGCTTGGGCAGCAGATAGGCTCCCACCAGCAGATCGGCCGCGTGCGCAAGGCGACTGGTTTTGGCTTGTTCCAAGAACGCGCGATAGGCCGCTTCTTTGGCGGCGATCTCTTGGGTGCTGTTTTCTGGCAAGGCTTCCAGCGCTTGCAATTGAGTCAGACCACTGCCTTGGCTATTCGCCACATCCAACTGGCCGAAGGCGCGAGCTTTGCGCTTTTTCTCAAGGTCTTTCAACGCAGCGGCGTTGGCCTTGGCGAGCTGCTTACAGACTTCCTTGTCGTCGCCCGAGAGCGGCTTGAAGGCGTCTTTGGCAATGCCCAGTTCCAGCGCCTTGAGGTCGGTCAGCCCCAAGAGGGCATCGCCTACTTGCAGGTGGTGGTCGAGAAAACCCAGCGGCCGGCCTTCTTCAAAGCCTTCCAGCCACAATGCGGTGCGGGCCAGCTCAATGGCCATGGGGTTGCGGTCCACGCCGAAAATGCAGCGGCTTACCACCTCACGCAGGGCGTGGCGGAAGTCCTGCTCTGTTTGCTCCCCATCCGTTGCCCGCAGCTGGGCGAGCTGCTCAGCCAAGCGGCGTGCAGCTGCCAGCAGGAAGTGGCCACTGCCGCAGGCGGGGTCGATGACGCGAATGGCGAGCAGTGCCTCGATGGGCGATTCGGGCTGGGCAGCGACGCGTTGCTCAATCACGGGGTCGAGCGCGGATTTGATGAGTTCCTGCACCAGTGAATCGGGCGTGTAGTAACTGCCGCTGAGCTTGCGGGCGTTACCCGCCGTGCTGCCCTCGGAGGTTAAGCCGACAAAGCCGAACTTGCGCGCAGGCAGGTCAATCTCTGGCACCAGTTCCAGCAGGCTTTCGTACACGCTGCCCAGCTCCTCCGGGCCCATATTGCGGTAGTCCACCGGCGCAAGAACACCTTTATGACTGGCCCAGCGCAGGTTTTGCATGGCAGCCAGCAGGTGGGCATTGTCGATGCTGGCGGCGTCGAGCGCCGGACACTGGCTGATGGCAAACAATCCACCCAGCGCAGGCAAGGCCAAACGCGGTTCGCCTTCACTGAGGCCTTTGAAGACGATGCGCAGCGCTTGCCAGTGATCATCAAAGCGGTTGCGGGCGCGGCGCTTAAGGCACAGGTCGCGCAGACGAGCCACGGCATAGCCTTCGGCGTAGGCGCGGCGTGCGGCTTGCGCTTCTTTGCTGTCGTCCTTGGGGTGCAGCAGGCCACGCTCTTCGACACTGAACACAAAGATCAAGCGATAGATGAGCCGCAGCAATTGCTGAAAGTAGGCGTCCTTGCTCAGTTCACCGTTGTTAAGTAGCAAGCGCAAGGCATCGTTGGCCGGGTGCTGGATAAAGCCTTCACCCAGAATCAGAAGGGCGTCAGTGACGCCCAGACGCAGGCCGTCGCGCACGCGAGTGCCTTCTTCCTGGCCTGCAGCACGCCATTTCTCCCAAATGCATTCCGTAGGGTTGCCAGCGGAGCGGCTGGCGTGCAGCAAGCGCCAGACGTTGGCGAATTCGGCATAGCGCTGACCACCCAGTAGGTCGGCCAGGTCGACCTCCAAAAAGCTGGGACGAGTGAGCGTGGCGGCATCACGCAACAGGCGCAAGGTTTTGCCGTTGCAGGCGATCCCCCATAGGTGGTCGGGGCTAGCGTTGAGCAATTCCTGCGTCAACATGAACGCGGATTTTTTGCGGCTGCCGGAACCCGCGATGGCAAAGCGAGGATCGGGCTCATGCAAGGCCAGCGTGTGGGGTGCCACCACCACCGGCACGCTACCGGCCAGCAGGCTGATCGGATAGTGATGTTCGCCCAGCATGATGCCTGAGCAGGCTTGCAAGTTCGTATAGCCGAACACGTCGCGCAGCAGTTCTTGCACAAAGTTGTGGGTCAGTTCAGCTGCGTTGACATCAGTTCGCTCGAGTTGGGCTGCGAAGTGCTTCCACTGTGCGCAGGCGATCTGGAAGGCGCGGCTGTAGTCGTCTTTGAGCTTGAGACCCTTGGGCGTGCCGTAGTCGGTTTCAGTTTGCCATTGGGCGCTACCGAGCGCAGCCTTTTCCAGTTGATCAGGCAGGAACAAGCCGCCCTCAAGCGTGAGGGTGGGCAGGTTGAGCGCGGCTTGGGTTTTGCGTAGTTTCTTCATGTTCTTATCCCTGGCGGCTGCCCGTTAGAGTGAGTCGGGCAGCAGCACATACACGCCCATCACGTCGACCGGCAGGCAGGCGCTGACGCTGTACTGACCCACGTCGCGGGCTGCTTCTCGCACACGCTGGTGGTCAGCCAATAGCGTTTGGGCGCGTTGCTCGGCAAGCATCTGAAGTTGCTGCGGATGAGCGGCGATAAAGTCCAGCGCGGTGCGAATTTCGCGCTGCAAGGCTTCCACCGGCAAGTTGCCGCTGGGCGTGCACTCCAACAGTTGCGCCACATCTTCGCCCTGCAACCATTGCGGATTGCTGCGGCCAGCCACCGCCAGGGCCACGGTTTCTTCGGCCATCATCTGGAAGGGCTGGCGACGGCGCACATAGCCCAATTGATGACGCAAGCGCAGCAGGTACACGGTGGTGACCACCGCGACCGCATTGGTGAGGGTGGCTGCGCAGCGTGCAGCAATACCCGAGCCTTGGCCATCGACGGCCAGGCTGGTTTCCAGCAGGTGTTCAGCCAGCACACTGACCAGCGGGTGGCTGCGGTGCAGCTCATTGAAGTTCAGCAGCAGGGGCTTGCTAATACCCTCATCGGCGAGACGCTGGCGCAATGCCTCAGGCAGGTGCTGCGGCAAAAAGCGGAAATGCTGCTTACGTGTGGGTTCCAGCGGGGCATTAAGGCGGGTGCAGGCACTTTGCACGAAGCGCTGGACATCGGCTTGGGTGCCGAGTGCTTCTTGCTGCTTTTGCCATTCAGGCAGCACTTCATCTGGGCGAATACGGCGCTGGGCAAATACGGTGCGATTGGCTTTGGCTTTTTCCAGCGCGTCTTGCCACCGGGCCTGCAGTGGCTGCAGAACCACATTGGCCTCAGCAAACATATCAGGTGTATAGGGCTGTGCATTCCCGCCACGCTTCATCAGTGCAGCCTTTACCAGCGCCTGACTAATGCGCTGCTCATCTTCCGGCATGGGCACCAGCACACCCAGTTCTTTCTGGATGGTTTCGCCCTTACGCAGAATGACGTTCAGTACAAAGCCATCGACGGGGTTGTCTTGCCCCCACAGCATGGTGCAGCGTACCTCTGCAGCTTGTTGGCCAAAACGATCAACGCGGCCCTCACGCTGCTCGTGGCGGGTGGGGTTCCAGGCCAGATCGTAGTGAACCACTGCTGTGAACAGGTGTTGCAGGTTGATACCTTCTGACAGGCAATCGGTGGCAACCAGAACGCGCGGCTCGCCTTCCTCCGTCGCCTCGACTCGCTCACGCCGTTCTTCCGGCGTGTATTCACCGGTGATGGATTCAATAGTGGCCTTGGGGAAAGCTTTGCGTAGGTGTTCGGCCACGTAGTGGGCTGTGGCGATGTAGCGGCAAAACACCACGGGGTGGTAGCCGTCTTTCAGCAACGCATCGACATGCCGGATGAGGGCGGCCAGCTTCGGGTCGCCAGTCTTGCCGGAAAGGCGCTCAGCCTCTTGGATCAAGCCCCGCAGACGGCTGGCTTCCTCCAGTTGCGCTGGTGGCTCCAGATCGTTGCTATCGAGATCATCTGCTTCGCCATCGTGCAGGCGTTCGTCGGCCAGCAGGTCGTCTGTCTCAAGGCTGCCTTCCAGTCGTGTGGTGAGCGCCTTGACCGCTGCGGCAGGTGACGAGGCGACGCAACGCAGCAAGGCGAGTGTGGCGTACCAGATCAGGCGGCCACGGCCTTCGCCTTGCTGTTCGATGGTTTCGGCCAGTTCGCGGCAATAGTCCTGTACCGAATCAAAGAATGCACCCCAGTCACCACTGAGCTGGTAGGTAACTTCGGTTTTCATGCGACGGGGAAAGCCACGACCATCGCCGGTTTCGGCCTGCCATTCAGCGATGTCCTTTCGGCGGCGCTGAACAAAATGGCGCGCAAGTTCTTGTCGCAACGGGTCGCTGGCTGACGTTCTGTTTTGCAGGGCTACAAAGCGGGGATCGAGCAAGGACAACAGTTTGTAAAACGCTGCCTCATCGCCCGAGTGCGGTGTGGCTGTGAGCATGATCAGCTGACGCTCTGCGTCTTTCACCAAACGCTGCAACAGTTCAAAGCGCAATTGCTTGCCTGCACCACTGCTGGCGCAGGTATGCGCCTCATCGACAATCACACACTCTGGCGCAATCGCTAGAAAGTGCTCGCGGTGGCGTTCGCTCTTGATGTAATCAAGACTCACCACCACGACTGGGTAGTGGTCAAAGAGACTGACACCATGGGGAATATCGCGCTCGATACGCGCGGCTGATGCCGAGGTCAGGGCAACCGCTTGCAAGTTAAAGCGAGTTTCCAGCTCGCTTTGCCATTGCTCCACCAGGTGTGGAGGGCAAAGTACGGCGAGGCGAGCGATCTCGCCACGGTCCATCAGCTCACGGGCGATCAGCCCGGCTTCGATGGTTTTGCCGATACCGACGTCATCCGCGATGAGCAGGCGCACGGTGGTCAGGCGCAGTGCCATCAACAAGGGCACCAACTGGTAACCACGCGGCTCGACGGCGATGTTGCCAAACGAACGGAATGGGCCGCCGCCCGCACGCAACTTGAGGCGTAGGGCATCGCGCAGCAGTAGTGCTGCTGCGTGGTTTCCGGCCTGTTCAGGTTGCGGCCAAGGAAAGGTGGCGGGCTCAACGGGTTGCAGTTCTAACTCAGGGATCAGGGCGATGGTGTCGTCGTCCGCGCCACCGAGCGGGCGCAGGCGCAGCCAGTCACGGCGGGATTCGCTTTGCACTACCCATTCGCGCCCACGGGCACGAACCAGGTTGCCGGGCATGAAGTCGTGTTCAAGCTGGGTCATTGTTTATTCTCATCATTGCCGAACACATCGGGATGCGCAGCAAACTGCGCCTGCCATTGCGATGCGTCGGAGAAATTCAGGACTTGCCAACCCTTGTCGGTCAGCAAAGCAGTCGTGTCGGCATCCATGTTTTCAAGAAACACCAGAGCACGAGCCGATTTGTATTGGCCCGCAGCCGTTGCCGCGCCTTGATTGACGGACACCTGCAGGGCATCTGGACGACGCAAACCGGACGCATCCAAGGCAAGCAGCCATTGGTCCACCCGTTCATTCGTTGGTGCATGGTCAGACGCAGGTGTGGCTGCTGCTTTAGGCACCACTTCTGCATTGGCCAGCGCCACGAGAACCTTGAGCGCATCGGTATTGCGACGGTTGATGTTTTCATGATCGGGCTGGTTGAAGTAGGACAGCAGGCATTGATAACAACCTGCTTCACAGATCCGGTTGCCCAGCGCATTGGTTTGTTCCAGCGCAGGCAAGTCTTCCAGCTTCCAAGCCCCCTGCGGCGCATTGTGGTGCAGCAGCTTGAGTGCGTTACTGGCAACTTGAGCCAAACTAGCGGGGTCGCTGGCTATGCGGGTAAGCACACCGGCTCCGCCTTCTGCGGCTTCGTAAAACATCAAAGCACGGCGTTCGTCCGCCTTGGGTAGCGGCTCGGCCACCAACTCCGACTCTTCAATCTGGAAGGTCATTTCGATGCCGCGCTTGAGCGCTGCTTGCAGGGTTGCCATGGCCTCAATCGACAAGGCATGCACCGGAGCCAGGATTAACAGGTTGCGATGATCCTCGACAAAGGGAACGATGCGTTGATTTGGCACCTTGTCGAGCAAGCCTTCGTCTGCGCCATCGGCATCCTCCCCACCCGGTTCGTCCTGCTTGCTCCAGGTACCGGTAATCGGGTTGATGTAGAACCCCAGTCGCTCTTTGTCTTTGCGCCTGCGCCAACCACGGTTGATGCGCCACAAGCGTGCAGCGGGTGCGTAAGTCAACTCAGCCAGAACCTCTTCGCCTTGCTTGACTTCGGCCTTGCGCTGCTGGATGACGCCGTCTGGGCCTGGCAGGAAGCGATAGGTGGTTTGCAGCTCAAACCCCTGGCGCTGGCGATCTTCATCATTGATGGAGATGCGCTCGACGGCGACCGTTTCCACGGTTTCAATACGGTACAGCTCGCGCACCCAGTCGTGCTCAGTCAAAAGCGCATCGCAGTTTTCACAGCGGTTGACCAAGGGTTGCGCGCCACCCGCTTCGCCCAAATGGCCATAGCCACACTGACTACAAACCAAAGAGGAGATAGTGGCGAGCTGGCTATTGCCGGAAATGTGGTCGGCAGAACCCACATTGAGCTTGGCACGCACCACCCGATACATTCGGCCCTGGTGGTAGATCAGACTGCGCGGGCCGAACTCCGACAAGGCCAGGAAACGCGGGCGGCTGACCATACTGCCCTCGTCATTCTTGCCGTTCGCGGTGGCACCGCCGCGTGCGGGAATCCAAGCCACCAGTGGCAGACGCGGGAAGTTGTAGCCAGGCAGAAAACCCTGACTGGCCAGATAACGGTAGGTATAGAAGTCGTTGTTTTGGCTATTGCCCGTTTTCAGCAGTACGGCATATTGCCGAGCCGCATCTCCGTAACGACGTTGCGCGTTCTGGCGCTCACTGTGCGATGCGGTATGGCTTTTGACGATCTGATCGGCCATGTTCATTTGCGTGCGCGTGGCGTCGAACAAGACGCGCCAGCGTTCGAGCGCATCCGAAAATGCCTGAGGCGCACGTTCTATTACTTTCTGCACGTAATCGGCAGAAAACCAATCGCTGCCAGCCAGTTCCTGCTGGAGTTGGGCAATGACGCGTGCTGCGCTTGCCTGGGCCCGCTGTGTGGCAGCAGGATCATTCAGTGCATCGCGGTAGGAGCTGATCAGCGGCTTGCCCGGTTGGTCAAGGTCCAGCATGGGGGCGATGCTGACATCGAGTGCAATGTGGGCGTTTGCCAGCCAGACGGCTTGCAGGTGACTCTCGACCAAATCGCGGTTGGCTAGATCTAGCGTGGGCGCGCGCACGATGCCGTGCACCATTTCGTTGGCGTGATGAAAGAACCACTGGTCGTGCGGGCTTAACGAAGCGCAATAGGTAATCACCAATGCCTGCTGGCCAGAGCGACCCGCGCGACCACTGCGCTGTGCGTAATTGGCAGGCGTTGGCGGGACGTTGCGCAGGTACACGGTATTGAGCGCGGAAATGTCGACACCCAGCTCCATGGTGGGTGAGCAGAACATAACGGGCAACCGCTCCAGCGGGGCTTCGTGCGCAGGGTTATCAGCCCAGTCCTTGCGATCCTTGTCGGTGTAGCGGAAGCGCTGCTCAAGTAGCTGGCGCCTTCCCGCATCTACCTGAGCTGTGTGTTCTTGCGCCTCAAAGTCGAAGAGTGGATGACTCTGCTGGCGTAATAGGTCGGCGATATTGATATAGAGCGCCCGGAAAAATTGATTGGCGCGCGAATCTCCTTCCTGTACGGAGTCATTAGGCAAACACCAATCTAATGTAGCCGCATTCAGACGCCAACCTACCAAATGCTGATCAATTGAATGCTTCTGAACATAACCGTAGAGCGAAGCAGCTTGTAGAAGCGCCTCAACCAATTCGACCGATTCCGGGTCCTTCCAGCTTGAGACTTGACCTGCAAAAGCCGTTTCTTTCCAGAAAGCGGCCGATTTGATCTCGCGCAGCAAGCGCGAGCGAGGACCACCTGTGACCAAATCGGTTCTTGGTTTTCCTTTGTATTCTGGACGTTTGCCGAGAATCAGATATTTAGCGGTTTCCAGCAGCTCGTCAGGGGCGAAGGCCCAGCGCTCATTCAGGTAGGCGAAGGCGCTGGTTCGAGCCTTGTCTTGTTCGACGGGGTCGAGATAACGCGTTTCCAGGCAAAGTCCGCGTCGCATGGTGTCAAAAACAAGGCGGCATAGCTTTGCTCGATTCGCCGGATTCAGTTTACCCAGCGTGCCATTCTTCCCGAATGCAGTAGCGTCGGCACAAAACTCATCTAGGCTGCGGTAATTGATCGCAAGCAGTCCCAGTTGGTCCAGGTTCGGGTTATTGAATCGCCAGCCACGCCGGAGGTCGCGCAGCAAACGGTAGCCAATGATGTAGCGCAGAGTTCGTTGCGCCTCTTGCCGCGCCAACCCCATGAGCTTGGGTGTGCGCAGATATTCGACCAAGGTGGCTTCGTCCAAGCGATCAAAGCCGAGTGCCTTGAAAACGGCATCGGACAACTGTTCTTCACTCAGCTCCCCATTGCTGTTTTGCAAAGCTCCAATAAGCCCTGCGCGCAAAGTCAGCAAAAAGACGAAGTCATTGAAATGTCCAGCCTGTAGCGCAGCGTCTTGGCGGTTGTCGGTAAACCCAAGTAACTTGCGAGGGTCAGGTTGGCCGCTTGTCGGTTCTGTATCGTCGAAAAGTTGGCGCAGTGCGGTCAGCGTCAGAATCGTGGTGGCAGATGATCGCCCCTCGCCAGAAAGACTAGCCAGGCGGTTGATGTCCTTCCCGTGCGCCTCGTGCAATTGACCACAACTCAGGCAGAAGCGGAATTTTCCGGGGATGTACCAGAACGATTCACCATGCCCTTCATTCCCTTGTGCATCCACATTGACGCTGTAAGGCACAGCCTTTTTGTAGTTCTGTTTGATCTTGGGTTGATCGCGGCTTAGATCCAGCCAGGTTTCTGGTAGATCTTCAATATCGCCGCGATAGGGAAGATTTGACGTCGCAGGGCATAGAAATCCGTAATAAACGTCTTCGTTATCGTCAGCCGTAATGTCGTCAATTTCGCGCGGCGTATACGTTGTTGGCGCACGCTTTGATTGCCAAACCGGCAGGTACTCTTGTCCGCAATCCCGGCAAAAATGCACCGGATAGAGCTGAGCGCCTTCATCCTGACGGCCTGGTGCGAAACGCTGGGCATCCAGCGTGACATGACGAACGCCTTGCGCTTCGAGCGTGGCGAGCACCTTGCCCGGGCCGCTGATGAACTGGTGTAACTTGAACGCAAATGGCGGGCGTCCTTGTAGTGTTCTGATTTCGTGTGCTGCCACCAAAAACTGCTGGAGAGCCCTTCGCGCCGCATCAATCTCACAACCAGCGTCCTTCGCCAGCTTTTCACTGGCGGCCTGGATGGTCATCGGCTTTGCCCGACGCGGCGGTTCGTTGTCAGGCAGTTCAATGCCAAGATTCAATTCAACCCAGATTGACAATGGGTCAACCCGAAACGCATCAAAGTCTGCCCATGCAAATTGGGTGCGAGCGACCGCAGCAGCCAAATCTTTTTGTACTGCTGCCACATCCTTCAGTGGATCAGTCACTCGCTCGAGCGTTTCACCAATGATGTCTTGCTCGCTGATGCGTGCACCAAACAGCTTGCTGGCAACCTCAGCTACGGTTTTGTTTCGATCCGCTAGGCTCCCCGTGCTCGACATGGTGGCCGATGTCCCGATGCAGACAAGCTCGTTGGCCTGCAGGCGCCCTCGTAGTCGACGCACAAGCAATGCCACGTCCGCACCTTGACGGCCGCGATACGTGTGAAGTTCGTCGAGAATTAGGAATTCCAGGCCTTGGCAGTGATCCACCACGCGCCGATCCACCTCGTCAAAGCGAGTCAGGATCAGCTCCAGCATCATAAAGTTCGTCAGCAGGATATCGGGCGGGTTGTCCGCTATGGCATCACGCTCTGCCTTTGATTCCTGCCCGGTATACCGCGCAACCGTGAATGGCTGTTGGCCAGCCGGATAGCCATAAAGGAATTTGTCGAGTTCTTCGAGCTGACTGTTCGCCAGGGCGTTCATCGGGTAGATGACGATGGCACGGGTTCGTGCGGTTTTTTCCTGGTCCTTTGCCTTCAAAATCCGATCAATGACTGGAATAAAGAAGGACAGCGACTTGCCAGAACCAGTGCCCGTTGTAACAACATAGCTCTGCTTTCCCTGCCCCTTGGCGAGTGCTTGCATCTGATGCGCGTAGAGATGCAGCGGCAGTGGATGGCCCTCTGCTTTACCAACCTGAAAGAGATCTGCGCAGGCACTGTGCAAAACCCCGTCAGCAACCAGTCGCTGCACCGTTCCCTTGCGCTGATAGTTTGGGTTGATTTGGACGAGAGGCTCTGGCCAATAGCGCCCATCAGCGTATTGCCGCTCAACTTCATCCCTGATGTCCGGCGCAGCAATTCGGGAAAAACTGCGTGAAAACGAGCTGTACTCACTGATGAGCTGATCACGGAAGCCAAATACATTGTTCATCTTTATGTCCTTCCCTTGGGCGCGCGGTAGCCGGGTGCCAGCTTGGCGTTTTCGACGCCATACAAAGCCAGCGGATCGCTGAGCCAGAGGCGGTACTGTTCTTCTTTAAGACTGTGGTCGGGCGATGCATCAACGCTCCAGCGCAGCAGCATGTAGCCAGCGACCGCCGCACGGACTCGCATCCGGATTGAGCCGTCGGTCATCCCGTAGTCCATCCTGATGATCTCCGGGCGCGCGAGGCGCGGATGCGGCACCAAATCCAATTCCACGATCCGTGTCCACTGGATGTCGTTGCCCGGGCGCTCGCTTGCCTTGGGTTCTTCATCGACCAAGGTCGGTGCTTCGATGCGTGTAACAACGAAGTCGCGGAACTCGCCACTCTTGCGATCAAAAGCCCGGACATGCCAGCGGAGCCCTGTATCGACCAGGGCGAACGGGACGATGACCCGCTTTGACTCGCCATTGCTCATCGAGTGGTAACGAATAGCTACAGGTCGCTTGGCCTGGATCGCGCGACAGATAGGTGCCAGAACATCCATGCGGGGACTACTCAGCGCAGCCGGTGACTCGCAGGGAAGCATTGGCAGCGACTCGCCATTCACACCATCACCGAATCCAAGCGAAAGCGCTGACAACACTCGCTGCGGGGCATGGTCGAACAAGGGCGCGAACGCTTTGCCAATCCTGTAGATCTTGTTGCTGCCGTCGAACTCAATGTTCTGTGGCGCTACTTCTCGATACAGCGCCAAGTCCCGAGTAGCAGCCGCAGGTGCTACACCGAAGCGGTTTGCCAAGTCAGGTCGCCCAACTTCACCCATGAAGTACAGACGGAAATCGATATACGCCAAACGCTCGCGTTGGGCATGACTCAAACTTTCGACACGCTGAGGGTGCATGGTCAAAGACTCCTCATCCACGAGAGACGACCGGAAGACTGCAAAAATCGGATTGACTGTTCATCATGGCGCCATTTATATCATCATTTTGATTACATTATGCGCTATTGCTTGTATCTAAGCAAGGAGACGTTGTGGGTGTGTTTTGGTCGCTGCGATGTGCAAACTCTTCACATCGACGCGGCTGATGCAGACGCGGGTTCAATTCCGCAAACGGGAATCGAACTGGCGTCCTGTCCGATGCCCTCGGCGGATGACTTCCGGGGGTCATAATTGGTAGGATTGTCGGAGGTCGGGGCCGGTTTCCGCACCTTTCCGCAGGAGTTTGCAGCGGTTCTAAGGCGCTGAGTTACATAGGTTTGGCGCAGGGTTCCACCCCACCACCAAATTGAAGGGCTCGGATAATCTCCGGGCCCTTTTTCTTTGCGCGAATCCCCGCGCCACGCGGGGTTCTGGCCATCAGTGCTACGGGTGGCGTCCAGCCGAAACGCCCAAAAATCGCCACTTTCTCGGCCAGAGCCGTCTCTTTTCTCTGTTTGGCCTGCGGGTAGGCGCAGATGGCGCTCTTGAAAAATCAAGCACTTAGGAAACGCTGATTTAATCGCCCCGACTGTCCGCGCCTTCTGGCCTCGAAACGTTGATAGGCGCAGCGCTCCCCAACACGAATCACCATGCAGCAGATCAGCTTTGCCACAGCCGAACACCAGACCAAGAAGCGCGTGACACGGCGCGAGAAGTTTCTCGCGGAGATGGACCAGGTGGTGCCGTGGCAGCGATT
>Ga0187892_10000660_pt1 | contig 87650 bp, 71 predicted proteins | sample MA1701073metaG_FD_139345 | JGI IMG/M metagenome (GOLD analysis project Ga0187892, IMG submission 139345) | Bio-ooze microbial communities from a basaltic lava cave in the Kipuka Kanohina Cave System on the Island of Hawaii, USA - MA170107-3 metaG ... | reverse complement strand
CGGCCGCCACGTGAACTGCCTGCGGTCCGGCCGCTGGAACCTCGGCGCCGCCTGCGGCGATTCGTGCGTCGACATGCAAGCGGTCTACCGCCTGCGTCCGACGATTTTTTCACAGCCTCTCAGGAAAACTTGCGACGTTCTTTGGGGCGGGGCGAATACTAGGGCGCCATGAGCACCACGCTGATCGTCGGGACCGAGAAGGGCGCGTTCCTCTGCCGCTCGAAGGACCGCGCGAAGTGGACCGTCGAGGGCCCCCTCTTCAAGGGCTGGAAGGTGACCGCGTCCGCGCGGGCACCCTCCGGCCGCTACCTCGTCGCGACCACGAGCTACGTCTACGGCGCGGCGATCCACGCGAGCAAGGACCTGAGGGAGTGGGAGCAGATCGAGCAGGGCCCCGCCTACCCGAAGGCGGAGGGCAACGCGCCGGTGATCCCCGGCGTCGCGGTCGGCCCCGGCTTCGAGCCCAAGATGAACCAGCTCTGGACCCTCGTCACCGCCGGCAAGCGCGTCTACGCGGGCGCAGACACCGCGGGCCTCTTCACCAGCGACGACGACGGTGACTCGTGGAAGCCGGTCCCTGCCCTCAACGACCACGAGACGCGCCCGAACTGGTTCCCGGGCGCCGGCGGCCTCTGCCTCCACTCGATCCTCGTCCACGGCAACCGCATCTGGATCGGCATCTCCGCGGTCGGCGTCTGGCGGTCCGACGACGGCGGCAAGACCTGGGCGCCGAAGAACCAGGGCGTCCGCCACATCATCGAGGACGAGAAGTTCAAGGAGATCGGCTTCTGCGTCCACGGCCTCGCCGCCGACCCGAAGTCGCCCGACACGATCTACCGCCAGGACCACGCGGGCTTCTACATCTCGCGGAACGGCGGCGAGAGCTGGGAGGCCGCCGAGGAAGGGCTCCCCGAAGGCTCCGTGGGGATGCCCGGCAACAAGAAGCGGGCCAGCTTCGGCTTCCCCGTCGCGGCGGATCCGCACACGCAGAGCCTCTTCATCTTCCCGCTCGAGAGCGACGAGTACCGGATCCCGATCGAGGGCAAGTTCCGGGTCTACCGCAGCCGCGACGGCGGGAAGAAATGGGAGGGGCTCGGGGAGGGCCTCCCGGCGGGGCCGACCTACAGCAGCGTCCTCCGCGGCGCGATGGCGGTCGACGGCCAGAAGCCGTGCGGCGTCTACGTGGGCACCACGTCGGGCCAAGTGTTCGCGAGCGCGGACGCGGGCGACACGTGGCGCGGCCTCCCGTGCACGCTGCCTCGCATCCTGCACGTCGCCGCGTACGCGGACAAGTAGGGGCCTCGGGGAGCGCCGCCGTGGCCAAGGTGACGATCGAGCTGCCCTCGATGCTCTCCTCGGTCCTCGGAGGCGTGCGCCGGTTCGAGGCGCGGGGCGACACGTGGCCCGCGGCACTCGAGGACGCCTTCGAGAAGCTCCCCGGACTCCGGGTGCACGTCTACGACGAGAGCGGCGCGCTGCGCCGCCACGTCCTCTGCTTCGTGAACGACGTGAACACGCGCTTCGAGGACGGCCCCGGCCCCCGCCTCGAGGACGGCGACCGGATCACGATCATGCAGGCGGTGTCGGGGGGCTGAGCGCGAGCCCGTAGATCGGACGCATCGGGTGGTCCTGGTCGAGCGTCATCCCGGCCTTCCGGCAGACGCTCTCCGGGAACTCGATGAACGCGGTCGTGTCCTCGTCTTCGCGGTAACGGCATGCGAACGCCTGCACCCTCGGGACGCCGCGGCCGCGGAGCTCCTCCAAGACATACCGTATTAAAATATGGCACATACCCCGGTGGCGGACCTCGGGCACGAGGACGAGGCACGAGATGGCCCAGACGTCCGGATCCGCGGGCAGGTCGCGGCCGTGCGCGAGCAGGGGGAGCTCGTCGCGACGCCCGGCCTGGCACCACCCGATCGCCTCGGCGCCGCGGTAGAGCAGGAACCCATCCGGCCGGCCGGAGGCGAGGATCCGCTCACGACAGGGCGCTGCGAGCGACGGATCCCTCCACGACTCGACGTGCGCGACCGTGCACAGGCACCTGTGCGCCTCCTCACCGGCGCGGTCGAGGACGGATCGGAAATCGGCCGCGAGCGAAGCGTTCACCTGCCGGAGCGAGAGGCCTCTGTCGCGACGCATCCGGTTCGCCCTCAGCTCTCCGGCTGGCCGACGAGGTACTGGATCCGCCAGTGCGCCGGAAAGACGTGCCACCCGAGGTGTTCCTCCGCGTGTCTCTTCCAGCGCGCCATGTAGTGGAACGTCACGACCTTCGCCGGCTTGCCGCGGGGGCGGACCGGGCCGACGACGTTCCCGATCTCGTAGGCGATGTCGCCGTAGACGCGGAGCCCCTCGGTCGTGTGCGTCACGTCGAGGATCTCGACGCTCGCGAGGCCTTGGATCTCCATCTCGTCGATCGCCTTCCGGCCGCGGACCTCGCACTCGCCAGGGACGATGTAGACGATGTCGTCCGCATCCAGCCGCCCTACGCCCGCCGCGTCCTTGCGCTTCACCGCCGCGACGTGGTCGCGCCACGCCTCGGCGATCGCGGTGCGGACCCGCTCCGTATCGTCCGCCCGCCGCGTCACCGCGCAAGCGGTGAGCGCGAGGAGCCAGAAGGCGCGCATCTACGGGATCCGGAAGGTCGCGACGAAGTCCGCGCCGGGGGCGCCGACGCCGGCAGGCAGCGTGCCGGGGAACGTCCCGTCGAGCCGGTCGCCGTCCATGTCGAGGACGACCGGCCACGCGTCCGACACCCGGTTCACGGGCTCGTCCTCGCCGAAGTTCTGGTCGGCGCCCAGCGTGCCCGTGTGCATGGCCGGCGTCGTGTCCACGACGAACTGGAAGACGTCGTCGTCGATCCGCCAGTACCCGCGGAGCAGCGGCTCGCCTCCGGTGAGCCGCCGGAACATGTCGCGCCGGATCTCGCTCTCCGTGCGCGCAAGGGACCAGACCCGCACCTCGTCCAGCGATCCCCGAAGCAGCGCGGTCCCGCTCCTCGCGAAGAAGAGCGCGGCGGTCGGCGTCACGGCCCCCGCACCCCCTCCCGCATCGGTCGCCGCGAGCGCGCCGTCGACGTAGAGCCGCGTCTCCCCGAGCGCGGCATCGAACACGCCCGCGAGATGGTGCCACCCGACGGTCGCCGGACCTCCGGACGCCATGCGCGTCGCCGTCGCCCCTGCGATCGCGAACAGGAACGATCCGCTCGCGAGGTGCCGCAGCCGCCAGCCGTTCGCGAAGTCCGTGTCCGCGCACTCGAGGATCCCGTCGAGGCGCGCCGTGTCCTCGATCTCGACCCAGCACTCCGCGGTGAGGCTGCCTGCGCCGGGGGCGAACTGGATCGACGGCGGCACCCGCACGACGTCGTCGACGCCGTCGAACCGGAGCCCCGCGCCCGACCCCGCGCCCGCGACCGTGACCTCGTACGTGTCCGCCGGCAGCGCGTTGCCCGCGAGATTGAACCGGAAGGCGCTCCCGCTCCGAGTGATCGACGACGCGGCGAGCCCGACCTCGTTCCCGCTCGAGAAGTTCATGTCCCCGCCGCTCCGCACGATCCGGAACGTGGCCGCGCCGACCGTCGCGGGGTCCACGTCGTCGCTGAGCGTGACCGCGACCGTCGCGGGCGCGGCGACGCTGCTCCCGGGCGCGGGGGTCATCGACTCGACCGTCGTCGTCCCGCGGAAGAACATCACGAAATCGCCGCCCTCGAACGTGTCGCCCGACGGGAACGTGCCCGTGAACTCGCCGTCGAGCGCGAGACCGTCCGCCGCAAGGATCCGCCGGCCGCCCGTCCCCACCAGGCGCAGCCGGAAGATCTCGTCGGGGAGCGGGATGGTCGCGAGGTCGAGCAGCGCGGTCGTCGAGTTCGGGAAGGAGAGTGTGGTCGTGAAGAGCGTCACGTCGTTGCCGTTCCCGAAGACGCCGTCCCCGCCGCTGAGGCTCAACTGGAACGTGTCCTGGTTGAAGCTGTCCGGGTTGATCGGCCGGTCGAACCTCACCCGCACGGACGTCGGCGGATCGCCCTCCGCGGAGTCGGGGCCGGGGGTGACCGACGAGACGCGGGTGCCCGGCGCCCCGCCGCCCCCGCCGCCGCCGCACGCCGCGAGCAGAACGAGAGGGAGGAGAGCGCGCATACCGTAAGTGTAGCGGCGTCGTCCGCGGATCAGGAATCGAGGGGGCCTCGGGGGCCGACCCTGAGGATCCGCGCCTGCAGCGGGTGGGCGAGCAGCGCCGCCCGTCGCGCGGCGGGCGCGTGCTCCTCGATGTGGCGGAGGAGCCGGGTGGCGTCGTCGAGGAAGGGCCGCTCCCCCGTGAGCCCGTGGAGGGCGAAGGCCGCGTCCATCCGCGCGAGCCACGCGACCCGCGGACCGAGCTCGTCGTACGCCCGGCGCGCCGCGGCGACATCGCCCCGGGCGCACACCGCCGCGAGGCGGACCGACGGCAGGTCGAGGCGCTCCGCGATCGCGCACGCCTCGTCGAGCGCCTTGGCGTCGCGCCGCAGCGCCCCGAGCGCCGCGAGCGCCTCCGCCCGCGCGACATCCTCCGTACCGGCCAACGTGAGCGCTTCCGTGTAGCGCCGATCCGCCTCCTCGGTCCGCCCAAGGGCCTCCTCGATCTCGCCGAGGATCTGGCGGGCAAACCCCTGGGCCGCCGGCGTCGCCGCTTCCGCGAGCAGCGGCTGCGCGGCCTCGAGCAGGGCGCGCGCTCTCGCGGAGTCCCCCTCTCGCGCGAGAAGCCGCGCGAGGTTCACCTGCCCGTACGCGACGCCGAGCCGGTGGTCGATCTCCCGGGAGACGGCGATGTACCGCTCATACGACCGCTCGGCCTCCTCGAAGAGACCGAGGTGCTTCGTGTCGATCGCGATCGCGCCGAGCGCGCGCGCCTCGCTGCGCCGGTAGCCGATCGCCCGCGACAGCTCGAGCTGCTGCCGGTGGAGCCGGAGGGCCTCCTCGTGGCCGCCGGTGTCGGCAGCCGCGTGGCCGAGGTTGCCGAGGGCGAGCGCCTCGCCGCGCCGGTCGTTGAGCTCGCGTGCGAGCGCCAGGTATCGCTCGTGGTGCTCCTTCGCCTGGAGGTAGCGACGCGTCGCGCGGTGGACGTTCCCGATATTGTTGATCGCGTCCGCCTCGATGCGGCGGTCGCCCGTCTCGCGGGCGAGGGCGAGTTGCCTCTCGTGCCACGGGAGCGCTTCCGCGCCCCGGCCCGTGTCGTGGAGAAGCACGCCGATCCGGCCGTAGAACTGCGCCTCGCTCGCCTTGTCACCCGCCTGACGGGCGAGGTCCAGGGCCTCCTCCAGCCGGCGCCGCGCCTCCTCGAACCTCGCGGTCTGGAGGAGGAGCGCCCCGATCCCCCCGATTGCCCGCGCGCCGAGCCTCGGGTCCGAGAGCTCCTTCGCGAGGGCCAAGGCCTCGTCGAGGACCGCCCGCTGCTCCTCGCGGCGGCCGGAGAGGTCGAGGTTTTTCGCGAACCGGAGGAGCATCTCCGCGCGGTCGCGGCCGGCGAAGAGCCCTTTCGCCGCGAGCGCGAGCCTCGCGACGTTGCCGGGTGCATCCGCGCCGTAGTCCCGCTCGAGCTGCGAGAGCGCCTTGTCGAGGTACGGGCGCGCGCGCTCCGGCTGCGCGCTCTTCAGGAAGTGCTCGCACAGCGCGACGGCCTCCGGTCCCCCCGCGCCCCCCCTCTTCGGGTCATCGGAGGTTCCCCGCGTCCTCTTCTCGAAGGCGTCGCCGATGGCCAGGTGGTACTGCTCCCTGAGCTGCGCGAGAAGACCTCCGTAGAGCGCCTCCTGCACCTGGTGGTGGTCGAAGACGCAGCGGCGGCCCGCGGACCGGATCAGCCGGTGGCGCCGCTCGATCTGGCCGAACCGCCGCAGCGCGCCGATGAGGTCCTTGCCGAGCGCCTCGGCCACGAGCGTCGGGTCGAAGTCGAAGCCGCAGCACGCGGCCGCCTCGAGAAGGTCGCGGTCCTCGGGTTCGAGGTCCCCCATCCGGGCCTGGATCAGGTCGCGGACCGAGGACGGGATGCGGATGCCCTCGATCACGCCCGTGCGGAACCATGTGCCGTCGTCGCGCCGCTCGAGGAGCTTCCCCTCGCGGAGGCCGCGGATGATCTCGAACACGAAGAACGGGTTGCCGTCGGACTTCTGCGCGATCCGGAAACCCAGTTCTTCCGCGAGCTGCTCGGAGCGGAACGCCTGGACGAGCAGGCGCGCGAGCTGCTTCGCGCCGAGGCGCGGAAGGACGAGCCGCGTCGCGTGGGCCATCCGCTCGAACTCCGCGAGCCACGCCTCGGGCAGCCCCGGACGTGCGGTCACGAGGAGGAGGATCCGGTGGCCCGCCGCGGCGATCGCGAGCGACGTGAGCAGCGCGCGCCCCTCGGCGGGCGCGAACTGGAGGTCGTCGATCAGCACCACCGTCGTCCGCTCGGCCGCGAGCGCGCGGGTCGCCTCGAGGAAGACCGTCTGGAGCGACTCTTTCGTGAGCGGCACCGATCCCGGCGGCGGCGGCTCGCCGCGCAGGAGCGCCGCGAACGCGGGGACGAGGAGCGGCACCTCCTTCAGGTAGTGGGCAACGTCGATCCCGAGTTGTTCCCGGTACGCGGTCGAGAAGGCGCCCGACGCGGTCGCGGCCTCGCCGGGCAGGTACGCGCCGAAGAGGTAGTGGATCGACTCGCCCTTGGACACGAGCCCCGCGACGAACTCGTCGCACACGCGCGTCTTGCCGATCCCCGCCTCGCCTTCCACGAGCACGATCTGGCCGTCCCCCACCTTCGCCAGGTCGTACGCTTCGCGCAGCCGCTGCAGCTCCTCCTCGCGGCCCACGAGCGCCGTCTCGCGCGGGATCCGCGGGCGCCGGAGCGGCCGGCGGGTCTCGGCGCGGACCGCGCGCGCCCGCTCCGCCCACCACGCCGAGGCTTCGCCCTCCTCGAGGACCTTGACCAGGGCCTCGGCCGACGCGATCCGTTGCGCCGGCTCCTTCGCGAGGAGCGTCTTGAGCAGCTCCTCGAAGAAGGCGGAGAGCTGCGGGTTGAGCTCCCCCGCGGGGCGAGCCTCGTCGTTCAGGTGACGACCCATGATCCGGGCCGGGTCGTCGTCCGCGAACGGGTGGACGCCCGTCGCGATCTCGTAGAGGACGAGCCCGAGCGCGTAGAGGTCCGCGCGCGCGTCGTACGCGCCCTGGAACTGCTCCGGCGCCGCGTAGAGGACCGTCCCCGCGAACACCCCGGGCTCGGTCGTCGCGAGCGTCTCGTGGACGAGCCGCGCGACGCCCAAGTCCCCCACCTTCACCACGTGCTCCGCGGTGACGAGGATGTTCTCGGGCTTCAGGTCGCGGTGGATCGCGCCCGCCTCGTGGATCGCCGCGAGCCCCGACGCGGCCTCGCGCCCGATGTGCCGGCAGAGTTCCTCCGGCACGCGCTGGAGCTCATCCAGAAGCCCCCGCAGCGTCTGCCCCTCGACGTACTCGAGCGCGAGGTAGAGCGCGCGCCGCCCCTCCTCCTCCGCGCGTCCGACGTCGAGCGTCGAGACGACGTTCTTGTGCCGGATCCGCAGGCCCAGTTCGCCCTCGCGACGGAACCGGCGGTAGAACCCGGTGTCGTCCGCGAGGTGCGTGTGGATGACCTTGAGCGCGACCCGCCGGCCTTCCTCGTCCTCCGCGAGGTGGACGCGCGCCATGCCGCCGGAGCCGATCTCGCGGAGAAGCGTGTAGGGCCCGAGCCGGGTCATCGGACCGCGAGGATACCCCGCCCGAGGAGGAGAGGGGGCGCGGGGGAGAGCACGCTACTTCCCGAAGCTCGCCGGCAGGACGCACGCCCCCGAGGAGAAGCCCTCCGCCTCGATGCCGAAGGCGTGGTCGAACCGGGCGCGGTAGTTCTCCCACGCGATCGCCGACGTCAACTCGACCAGCTGCCGCTCGTCGAACCGGCGTCGCACGTCCGCGAAGACGTCCTCGGGGACCTCGACCGGGGTCGCGGTCATCGCGTCGGCGTACCGGAGCACGGCCCTCTCGCGCTCGTCGAAGCGCGGGCTCGTCCCGTAGTCCTCGAGGTCCGCGAGCTTCTCCTCCGTGATCCCCATCGCCCTGCCGACGGCAGAGCCGATGTCCATTCAGAACGGGCACCCGATCCGGGTCGCGACCCGGATCTGCGCGATCGCCTTCACGAGGGGATCGACCGACCGCACCGCCTCCTGCGCCATCTCCATCGCCGCGAGCCCGCGGAGGAGCCTCGGCACGTGCGCGTGGACCCGGATCGGCTCGATGACACGGCCCACCTTGCGCTTGCAGAACCAGTAGGCGAGGCGCACGAAGAGCCCCGCCTGCTTGCCGTCCACACCTTGGATGCGCGCCATGAAGGAAGAGTCTACCGGCTACACTCTGCCCCCGTGGAGTACGGGAGCGCCGAGGGCGCGGCCGCCTACGCCGAGAAGCACCGGCGCTCGTTCCTCCGGCGACTCGCGAACCGGCGCGAGCTGTCGCTCTTCGACCGCGCGCTCGCGCAGGCCGCGGCCTACGGCAAGGTCCTCGACTGCCCGTGCGGCGCCGGCCGGCTCGGCCCGGTGCTCCTGCGGCGAGCCGTGCGCCTCGTGGCCACGGACCTCTCCCTCCCCATGCTTCGCGAGGCGCGCACGGCGCTCGCCGCACCGGCGCGCGCTGGCCGCGTCGCGTTCGTCCGCGCCCCCGCGGCGGCGCTGCCGTGGCCGAAGGGCACGTTCGACATCGCCGTCTGCAGCCGCCTTCTCCACCACCTCACGGACCCGACGGCCCGCGCGCGGCTGCTGGGCGAGCTCGCGCGGGTCGCGAGCCGCTGGGTCGTCCTCTCGTTTCACGACGCGACCGCGCTCAAGCGCCGGCTCCAGGGGAGGCGCGCGCGCAGCCGGATCGCGCTCGCGCCCGCGCAGCTCGCGGCGGAAGCGGCGGCGGCGGGGCTCCACCTCGTGCCGCCGGTCCGACGCCTGAACGGCTGGTTCTCGCTCGTCGCCGTCGCGCTCTTCCGCGTCGAGCCGCCCGCCTTCGCGCCGTCGGAACGGCGCTTCGGCGAGGCCGCGGACGGCCCCCGGCCACCCTCCGTTTTCCATTAGGATGGTTCCGTGGTCGAATCGGCAGCGGCCGCGGCGCCGCCCGACGAGCACAAGGGCGGAGCCGTCGCCGCGACGGATCTGCTCCGCATCGCGCTCGTGGGCGGCGCCGTGGGCTGGGTATGGTTCGGGTCCTTCGGGACGACCGCGGTCGCGCTCGCCGCCACGCTCCTCGGAGGCTTCCCGATCTTCCGCGAGGCGTACGAGAACCTGCGCGCGCGGCGGATGACGATGGAGCTGTCGATGACGATCGCGCTCGCCGCGGCGCTGTCGATCGGCGAGTTCTTCCCGGCCCTCGTCATCGTCTTCTTCGTCCTCGTGGCGGAGGCGATCGAGGACCTGACCGTGGGCCGCGGCCGTCGCGCGATCAAGGACCTCGTGGATCTCCTCCCGCGCCGCGCGCGCGTGCGGACGGGCGGCGACACGCGCGACGTCGACCTCTCCGAGCTCTCCGCGGGCGACCTCGTGCTCGTGCGGCCCGGCGAGCGGATCGCGGTGGACGGCGTCGTCGAGAGCGGTCACTCCTTCGCGGACCAGGCGGCGATCACCGGCGAGTCGCTGCCGGTGGAGAAGGTCAGGGGCTGCCTCGTGTACGCGGGATCGATCAACCAGTCGGGCGCGCTCGAGGTGCGCGTGCAATGCGTCGGACGCTCCACCGCGTTCGGCCGGATCGTCGAGGCGGTCGAGCGGGCCGAACGGACGCGCGCGCCCGTCCAGAAGACCGCCGACCGGCTCGCCGGCTACCTCGTCTGGTTCGCGATCGCGTGCGCCGTCGCGACGTTCGCGTGGACCCGCGACGTGAAGGCGACGATCGCGGTCGTGATCGTCTGCGGCGCGTGCGGCGTCGCCGCCGGCACGCCCCTCGCGATCCTCGGCGCGATCGGCCGCTGCGCGCGGGCGGGCGCGATCGTCAAGGGCGGCCTCTTCGTCGAGGCCCTGTGGCGGGTCGACACCGTCGTCCTCGACAAGACGGGCACGCTGACCTACGGCGAGCCGGCCGTGACCGGCGTGCGACCGTGCCCGGGCGTCACGGCGCAGGAGACCGCCACCGCCGCCGCCACGGCCGAGCGGCCGTCCGAGCACCCGCTCGCGAAGGCCGTGCTCGCGTACGCCCGCGCCCAGAAGCTCGCCCCGCAGGAGCCCACCGAGTTCCGGTACGCTTTAGGCAAGGGGATCGTGTGCCGCGTCGGCGACACCGAGATCGTCGCGGGCAGTCGCGTGCTCCTCGAGGAGCGCGGCATCGACCTTTCGGCCGCGCCGGAATCCGCCCGCGGGGTCTCGACGATCCTCGTCGCGCGCGACGGACGCCTCCTCGGGCTGCTCGAGATCGCCGACGTCCTCCGCCCGGAGGCCTCGCGCGCCGTGCAGGAGATGCGCGCGATGCGACTGCGCACCCTGCTGCTCACCGGGGACGCGGCCAGCGTGGCCGAAGCCGTGGGGACCCGGCTCGGCGTCGACGGGGTGGGCGCGGACCTCCTCCCCGAGGCGAAGCTCGCGCGCGTCGAGGCCCTCCTCGCGAAGGGACGGCAGGTCGCGATGGTGGGCGACGGGGTCAATGACGCCCCCGCGTTGATGCGTGCCAGCGTCGGGATCGCCATGGGCTCCGGCACCGACGTGGCTCGCGAGACCGCGGGCGTCGTCCTCCTCGGAGACGACCTCCTGAAGTTCGTCGGGACGCTGCGCATCGCGCGCCGCGCGCGCGGGATCATCCGCTTCAACTTCCTCGGCACGCTGGCGGTCGATGCGGTCGGGGTCGTCCTCGCGGCGATGGGCCATCTCCCCCCGCTCGCCGCAGCGCTGCTCCACGTCGGCTCGGAGCTCGCGTTCATCTTCAACTCCGCGCGCCTGCTCGCCCCCCGTGCCCCCCTTCCTCCCACTCGCAGGAATTACGAGTCGTAAACGGCTGCGACACAATCGGTTAGGGCGGATGCGCTTCGGTGCTACGCTTGATCCGATGCGTCCGTTCCACGCCCTCCTCCTGCTCGCCGCCTGCGCGAGGGAGGAGACGGCGCCGCGGGGGGACGACCTTTCGCCCTTCGGGGTCGCCCTCGCGGACGTGACCGCAGAGACAGGGATCGGCTTCGTCCACGAGAACGGCGCGACCCCCGCGAAGTGGCTGCCCGAGACGATGGGGAGCGGCGTCCTCATGCTCGACCACGACGGGGACGGGGATCTCGACCTCCTCTTCCCGTCCCGCGGGGTGGCGAGGCTCTACCGCAACGACGGCGCGTGGCGGTTTTCGGACGCGACGGAGGGCTCGGGCCTCGACGCGCGCGGACACGGGATGGGCGGCGCGGTCGCGGACTACGACGCCGACGGGGATCCTGACGTGTACCTCACGTGCGTGGACGGGAACGTGCTCTACCGCAACGACGGCGGACGTTTCGCACGCGTTCCCGGCGCGCCCACGGGGGGGGCCTGGGGGGACGCGAAGGGCGAGTTCCCCTCGTGGTCCACGGGCGCGGCGTGGTTCGACGCGGACCGCGACGGCGATCTCGACCTGATCGTCGTCAACTACGTGCGCTGGGCGCCCCACCGCGATGTCCACGCGGAACTCGTCGAAGGCGAGAAGGCGTACACGCGGCCGCAGCTCTACGAGGGAGACCGGCCGCGGCTCTATCTCCAGGAGGCGGGCGGGGGCTTCCGGGACGCGACGGAGGGCTCCGGCCTCGACCGGACCGCGGTCGCCGGGAAGTCCCTCGGGCTCTGCCTTGACGACTTCGACGGCGACGGCTGGACGGACATCTTCGTCGCCAACGACACGGTGCAGAACTTCCTCTTCCTCGCGACCGGGCCCGCGCGCTGGCGGGAGTCGGCGGTCGAGGTTGGGGTCGCCTACGACGACGCGGGCGCGGCTCGGGCGGCCATGGGCGTCGACTCGGCCGACCCGCGGAACGACGGGCGGCTCGCGATCGCCGTCGGCAACTTCTCGGACGAGCCCGTCTCCCTCTTCGCGGTCCCGCGCGGCGGCAAGGATCCGCTCTTCCGCGACGAAGCGGTCGCCGCGGGGCTCGCGGAGCCGACCCGGCTCCAGCTGACGTTCGGCGTGCTTTTCTGCGACGTCGATCTCGATGGCCGGAGCGATCTCGTGCTCGCGAACGGGCACATCGAGCCGTCGATCGGGAAGCTCAAGCGCGAGCTTCTCTACGCGCAGGCGCCCCAGCTCTTCCGGAACGTCGCCGACGGGCGGTTCCTCGACGTGTCGGCGGCGTCCGGGCTCGGGCGACAGATCGTCGGCCGCGGGCTCGCGGCCGGCGACCTCGACGGCGACGGCGACCTCGACCTCGTGTTCACCGCGAACGGCGGATCCCCCCTCGTGCTGCGGAACGACCTCCCCGCGGGCCGCCATGCCCTGCGCCTGCGTCTCCGACAGCCGGGCACGAGGAACCCGGACGCGCTCGGTGCAACCGCTCTGGTCCGGGCGGGAGGGGTCGCGCAGCGTGGCGTCGCGCGCACGGGGAGTTCCTACTTGAGCCAAGGCGACCCCGTCCTGACCTTCGGCCTCGGCGACGCGACCGAGGCGGACGTGACGGTCCTCTGGCCCGACGGGACGAGGCAGGACGCGGGCACCTTCCGGGCGGGCGCGGCACCTCAGGAGGTCGTGCGCAAGTGAGGAGACGCCGCTACCTGCTCCTCGGCGCCGTGACCGCGCTCGCGCTCAGCGGTCTCGCGCTCTCGGCCCACGTCCAGTTCCGCGCCCTCGCGCGGGCGCGGGCCGAGGGTCTCCGCGACCAGCTTGCCGCGCAGCTCGACGCCTGCGCGGAGCACGCGCGCTACCTCGCCCGCCGCCCCCCGGAGGCGATCCCTCCCTACCTCACCCACTTCCGCGGCCTCGCGCGCGTGCGCCTGTTCGACGCGGCGGGGCGGCCGACCCACCACTTCGAGCGCCATCCCTACCAGCGCGACGCCGATCTCGTCGCCGCGCTCCCGCCGGACCTTCTTGCCGGCGGGGCCGCGGCCGCGACCCACGCGCTCGGGGGCGGCGTCGCGCGGACCGGCTTCCGCGTGGACCCGAGGCGCGAGGAGCTCGATCCCGCCCGCCGGCACGTGGTCGCGTTCGTCGCCCCCCGCGAGGGAGGCGGGACCCTCGAGCTCACCGTGCTCGCGGACGCGTTCCTCGATCCGCTCCGCGCGGCCGGCGCGGCCCTTCGCGACGCGGACGGGAGCGAGCTGCTCGCGGGCAGGGGCGCGAGCCTGGCCGAAGGCGCCGGGTGGAGCGTTTCGGTCGCTGCCGCCGAGGGCCCGGTCGCGCTCTACGCCGGGCTTGGCGCGGCGATCCTGCTCCTCGCGCTCGCGGCCGCGCTGCTCTCCGAGCGGCAACTTCGCGCGCAGGAGCGCGGCGCGGTGGAGCAGCGCCTCGCCCAGCAGGACCGCCTCTCCGCGGTCGGGCTCCTCGCCTCGGGGATCGCGCACGAGATCAACAACCCGCTCGAGGGGATCGGCAACTGGCTCGCCGTGGGCGACGTGGGGAGGGCGCGGGAGGGGCTCGACCGGATCCGTACGATCGCGAAAGACCTTCTCTCGTTCGCGCGGCGCGACCCGGGCGACGGCCCCGCCGACGTGAAGGCCTGCGTCGCACGCGCCTTGGACCTCGCGCGGCACGCGCAGGTCTTCCGCGGCGTCGACGTCGCGGATGGGGTTCCCCCCGGCCTCCCCGTGGCGGCGCCCCCGCGCCTGCTCGAGCAGGTGCTCCTGAACCTCCTTCTGAACGCCGGCGCCGTGATGAAGGGCGTTCGCCGGGTGCGCGTGGACGCGACCCGCGACGGAACGCGCGTGCGCATCGACGTCGCGGATTCGGGCCCGGGGATCGCCGCGGACGACCTCCCGCGCCTCTTCGACCCGTTCTTCACGCGCACCGGGGGCACGGGGCTCGGCCTCTGCGTGTCGCGGGGGATGGTGCATGCCTGCGGCGGCGGCCTCGAGGCGCGTAACGCGCCCGAGGGCGGCGCCGTTTTCACCGTGGAACTTCCCGCCGCATGATCCGGGTGCTGCTGGTCGAGGACGAACGCTACGTCGCGGAGAGCGTGGTCGCGCTCCTGCGCTCGCACGGGATGGACGCGCTCGCCTGCGAGAGCGCGGAGAAGGCCCTCGATGCCCCCCCCTGCGACGTCGCGCTCGTCGACTTGCGGCTGCCCGGCCTCTCGGGGCTCGACCTGCTGCGGCGGCTCCGCGAGCGGGACCCTTCCTTGCCGGTCCTCATCCTGACCGGCCACGGGACGATCCACGACGCGGTCGAGGCGATGCGCGCGGGCGCGCTCGACTTCCTCACGAAGCCGGTCGAGCCGGAGGTGATCGTCGAGCGGCTGCGCAAGGCGGTCGAGCGGCGCCGGATCGAGCGCGAGCGCGATCGGCTGCGCGGCCTCGACGGCCTCGTGGCGGAGTCCCCGGCGATGCGCACGGCGCTCCGCCTCGCGGAGCAGGTCGCGGCGCAAGAGGGCGCGGTGCTGATCACGGGCGAGAGCGGGACCGGGAAGGAGCTGCTCGCGACGTACGTGCACGAGCGGAGCGCCCGCCGCCAAGGCCCGCTGGTCAGGGTCTCCTGCGCCGCGGTGCCGAGGTCGCTCTTCGAGGTCGAGTTCTTCGGGTGCAAGCGCGGCGCGTTCACGGGCGCGGACCGCGACCGCGAGGGGTGGTTCGTCGAGGCCGACGGGGGCACGCTCTTCCTCGACGAGGTCGGGACGCTCGCGGCCGAGGGGCAGGCGAAACTGCTGCGCGCGATCGAGTCTCGGGAGGTGCGCGCGGTCGGTGCGACGGCGCCCGCTCGCGTCGACGTGCGGATCGTCGCGGCGACGAACGAGGATCTCGCGGCGGCGCGCGACCTGGGCCGCTTCCGCGCCGACCTCTACTACCGCCTGGCCGTCTTCCACGTCCCGCTCCCGCCGCTCCGCGACCGCCCCGAGGACCTCGCGGCCCTCGCGGCTCGGTTCGCCGCGCCGCTGAAGCTCACCGACGCGGCGCAGCGCGCGCTCCGCCGACATGCGTGGCCCGGCAACGCCCGCGAGCTCCGGAGCGTCATCGAGCAGGCGCGGCTCTTCGCCGAGGGCAACCGGCTCGACGCGGGCGACGTCGAGCCGCATCTGCCGGTCGACGAGTTGGACCTGGATCTCAAGCGGCGCACGCGCGCGCTGGAGCGGCAGCTCTTCGCCGAGGCGCTGCGTCGGGCAGGCGGGCGCAAGCAGGAGGCCGCGAAGCTGCTGGGCATCGACCCGTCGAACTGGGCGTACCACGCGAAGCGGCTCGACCTCTGAGCGCGACCGCTCGCGGGACGTACGAATTACGAGGGGGCGCGGGGGCCGCGGACTTGGAGTCCGCACCGTCACGCCATATCTCATTTATCCACAGCATGTTATGAGCGTCGGGCAATGTACCTAGTACGGCGGTCCCTCCTTTGCGGACGGGGGGGATCATGCATCGGGCCGTGCTCGTTCTTCTCGGTCTCCTCGCGGCGTGCGGCAGCAAGCTCGACATCACGACGCGGCCGATCGCCCAGCTCAACGCGGGCATCGTCGTGGACTGGATGGACCTGCTCCAGACCGCCGTCGTCCGGAACGAAGGCCTCCCGCCGACCTCCGCGTCGCGACTCTACGCGTATGCGAGCATCGCGCTCTACGAGGGGTGCATCGTGGGCGACCCGACGTACCGCTCGCTCGCAGGCCAGCTCAACGGCCTCGCCGCGCTCCCCGCTCCCGATCCGCTCCCGTCCGCCGCGACCCCCTACGATCCCGCGGCCGTCGCGAACCGCGCGTGCGCGGTCGTGGTCCGCGGTATCGCGCCGGGCATGTACCTGCCCACGAGCACGACAGGACCGTTCGCGAACCAGGCGATCAACAGCATGGAGCAGACCTGGAACGCCTACCGCCAGAACGCGGTACCGATGGACGTCTGGACGCGATCGAACGCCTACGGCGACGCGCTCGGGACCGCGCTGCTCGCTTGGGCGAACGCCGACAACTTCGCGACGGTCAATGCGGCGCAGAACACGTACGTCCCGCCGATCGGCATGGGTCTATGGATCCCGACGCCGCCGCAGTTCCGGCGCGCGCTCCAGCCCGCCTGGGGGACCATGCGCACCTTCGTGCTCACGACCTCGGACGAGGCGGCCGCCCCCGCGCCCCCCCCCTTCTCGACGGATCCGGCGTCGCCTTTCTACGCGTACGCGCGCGAGGTCTTCGACGCCGTGGTCAACGGAACCCAGGAAGAGAGAGACATCGCGTTCTTCTGGGCGGACGACCCCGGCCTCACCAGCACGCCGCCCGGCCACTGGGTGAACATCGTGAGTCTCCTCGCGTTGGAGGACGACCTGCCGCTCAACGTCGCCGCCGAGGCGTACGCGCGGGTCGGCCTCGCCGCGGGCGACGCGTTCATCGCCTGCTGGCGGATCAAGTACCTGCACAACGTGCTCCGCCCGATCACGTACATCCAGACCTACCTCGACGACCAGTGGCTGCCGCTCGTGGGCACGCCGCCGTTCCCGACGTACGCGTCCGGCCACAGCACCGTCTCGGGCACCGCAGCCACCGTCCTCACCGCCCTCTTCGGCGTGAGATCGTTCACGGACTGGACCCACACGCCGCGCGGGATCCCGCCGCGCTTCTTCGATTCGTTCGAGGACGCCGCGCAGGAGGCCGCGGACTCGCGCCTCTACGCGGGGATCCACTACCGGTTCGACGACGACGAGGGTCTCTTCCACGGCCAGCGGATCGGGCAGCTGATCAACGAACGCGTCACCTTCAGGAACTGAGGCCCATGAGCGTCATCCCTTGGCTTCGCGCGTCCTCCCTGCTCGTGCTCGCGGCGGCGGCCGCCGCGCAGGGCACCGAGGAGGAGAACAAGGCCCTCCGCGAGCGGCTCGCGGCGGCGGAGCAGCGCATCGAGAAGCTCGAGCAGGAGAGCGCGGGCAAGGACCGCGCCGCGCTCGAGACGGCGGTGAACGAGTACCTCGCGAGCGCGCGACCGGAGGCGCCGGACGCCGCCCCGCTCGCCGGGTACGGCCCGGTCCCCTACCGCGGCGGCTGCGGCTGCACGCCCCACGAGGTGATGGGCTTCTACCTCCGGGACGCAGCGGGCGACTTCCTCCTCCGGATCGGCGGACAGCTCCAGGTCCGCTACGCGCTCAACGAGCAGGAGGACTCGCTCGGCGATCCGAGCCTCTCGGGGTTCGAGATCCCGCGGGCGAAGCTCGTCGCGAGCGGGAACCTCTTCGGGCCGCACTGGACGTACAAGCTGCAGGGCAACTTCGACGTGGACGGAGGCACGTTCACGCTCGAGGATGCGTGGGTCACCTACTACCTCTCGAACTGGTCCTTCACCGCGGGGCAGTTCAAGTGCCCGGCGCTGCGCGAGGAGATCGTGGACTCGGCCTACCAGCTCCTCGTGGAGCGTTCCGTCGTGAACGACGCGCTGACCAGCGGCGAGCGGTTCCAGGGCGTCGCCGTGGGCTACCTCCGTGAGAACTGGCGCCTCTCGGGCTCCTTCACCGACGGCGATGGCAGCCGGAACACGCCGGTCCTCCAGGGCGACACCGACTACGCCCTCACGTTCCGCGGCGAGCTGCTCCTCGGGGGCACGTTCGACCTCTTCGACGACTTCACGAGCTTCCGCGGTGATGCGCCCGGCACCCTGCTCGCGATCAACGCCCACTTCCAGGGCGCCGAGACGGGGACGCCGGGACAGGGGACCGACGTGCTCCTCCTGAGTTTCGACCTCTCGTTCGAGTTCGGCGGGGCGAACCTCTTCTTCACGGGGATCTACGAGCAGGTGGACCAGGGGGGGACGACGGGGACCCGCGAGCCCTGGGGCTTCGTCGCCCACGGCGGCTACTTCGTGACCGAGCGGCTCGAGGTCTTCGGGCGCTACGAGTACGCGGATCTCGACCCGCTGGTCCCGCCGGACAAGATCAACATCGCGACGATCGGCGCCAACTGGTATTTCCACCGCCACCGGGTCAAGCTGACCGGCGACTTCGGCTACGCGTTCGACGCGGTCCCCGTGACGCAGAAGTACACGGACTACCGGCGGGACGTGCCGTTCGCGAGCGGCCAGATCGTCCTCCGCATCCAGCTCCAGCTGCTCTTCTGAGGAATCACTCGCTTCGGCCACCGCGCATCTGCCACAACAGCCAAGCGCGCGTCCTCCCGCGCGCGCGCGGCAAGGCCGAAAGGCGGCGGGGAGCGCGTCCGCAACGGCGCGCTCCCCGGCTGCCGCAACGCTACTTCTTCGTGTAAACGACGTCCATCGTCTTCACCCCGCCCTCGGACATCGCCAGCGTGTAGCTCTTGTCGCCGGCCCACGTGAGGGTCATCGTGCCCGGGACCCGCTTGCCGCTCGGGTCTGTCATCCCCGGGTCGTTCGTGATGAACGTGATCACGCCGTCCTTCTCCGTGCCGCGGCTGATGCTGAAGATCGGCTTCGAGCTGTCGATCCAGATCGCGACCCACTCCTTGTCGAGCGTGTCGTAGCCCATGATCATCCGCCCCTCGAAGGCCATCCCCGGCATCGCCATGTCGAACCTCTGCTCGAGGAAGTTGCCGCCGAGGATGAGCGTGTTCGTCGCCTTCCCCGCGGTCCCCGTAACCATGGCGTCCCACGTGCCTTCGAGCTTCTTGAGCGAATCGTGCTCCTTGCCCTTCGACATCCACGCGGGCATCCCCATCTCGACGCCGCCGCCCTCCTGCGCGAACGCGGCGCCCACGAACAACCCCGCGGCGCACGCGAGCGCAGGCACCCCGAACTTCACGAACCTCTTCATGTGCAAGACTCCTTCATCACTAGGCCCGGGCCGATCTCGGGCGGGCGGATTGTATCCGGAGGGCGCGCCCTTGGGGTCCCGCCGGAGAGGCCCGCGCCTGCGAGACGGGGGCGGCGAGCGCCGCCCCCGCCGAGTCCGTCCTGCCGAAGGGACTAGGTTCCCTTTTCCCAGCAGGACATGCAGCCCGCGCGCTTCATGCCCTTCTCGGCGCACTTCGGGCACGCGGCGGCCCAGGACACCTGCGTGATCTTGAAGGGGCCGGCCTTCTCGACCGTCTTGCGGAACGTCTCCAGCGTCGGCGCCGCCTTCGTGCCCCCGACGATCAGGATCGCCGTCGAGCTCTCCGTGTCGGCGTTGGCCTTGACCGTGTCGTAGAGTTTCGCGTCCAGGAGCGCCTTCTCGAGAGCCGGCCCGGCGTCCTCGGACTCGACGCCCGTCACCGTGATGCGCGTGAACGGGCCGATCGTGAACCTCGTCGCGTCCACGTCGATGGCCAGCGGCTTCAGCGCGGCCTCGATGTCGCCCAGCCGCACGATGTGCGGGCCCGCCACGCCGAACACGACGGTGCCTTTCGCCGGGTCGACCTTCACGTCGCGGAGCAGCGCGCCCGTCTTCTCCGGAACCAGCGCCATCTTGCAGCCGGGGCACTGGCCCGCCGCCTTGGCGAAGTAGTCGCAGCCTTGGCAACAGAACCCGTCGCGCTCAAGCTTCACGAGCGCGGTCTCGACCTTCGCCGCGTTGTCGCCCGTGATCCCCTTGAGTTCGATCGTCACCGTGCCGGTCGCCGTCCCCTGCGCAGGGGCCCACGCCGACACCAGCCCGACCGCAACCGCGACCACCGCGATCCTCTTCAACGTCATTCGATAGACTCCTTTCCGCGGGGCGGCGCCCTGCTCCGGGGGAGAGCGCGAGACCCCGCACGCGCGGCCGTCTCCGAGCAATCCACGTTCCGGGCGCGCCAGATGCGGCACGCGCTCCCCCGAATCGCGCAATGTTCTGCAGGTCGTGGGAGAATCCGTCGAGCGCGTAGAAGCCGCGACGGCTGCGCCCCTCGGGGCGCGGAGGGCGTCGGCGCGGCGCGGAGGAAACCGTGAAGACGCCGTCCTCGCTCCCCCTCCCGTCCTTCCCGATGAGTTGGCCGCGCCGGCGGGGCATCGCCACGATCGTCGGCGGGAGCGCGGGGACCGTGGCGCTCCGCAACATCGTGCGCAAGGTCGCGGGAAGCCAGGCGATGACGATCCTCGTGCAGGGGGAATCGGGGACGGGCAAGGATCTCGTCGCCCAGGCGCTCCACGAGGAGAGCGGCCGCGCCGGCGGCCCGTACGTGCCGATCAACTGCTCCGCGATCCCGGAGAACCTCGTCGAGGCCGAGTTCTTCGGCCACGAGGCCGGCGCCTACACGGACGCACGGCAGAGCAAGCGCGGCCTGTTCGAGCTCGCGCACGGCGGCACGACGCTGCTCGACGAGGTTGCGGAGATCCCGCTCGGCGTCCAGGCGAAGTTCCTCCGCTTCCTCGAGGACCGGAGGTTCCGCCGGCTCGGCGGCACGACAGACGTCGAGGTCGACGTGCGAATCATCGCGTGCACGAACCTCGACCTTGCCGAGGCCGTGCACCGCGAACGGTTCCGGGCCGACCTCTACTACCGTCTCGGCGTGGTGGCGATCACCGTCCTCCCGCTGCGCGACCGGCCCGACGACATCCCGCCGCTTGCGCGATTCTTCCTGGACCAGTACCGGCGCCGCTTCCGCAAGCGGTTCGAGGACCTCGCGCCCGAAGCTGTGGAACGGCTCGTCGCGCACGCGTGGCCCGGCAACGTGCGAGAGCTCAAGAACGCGATCGAGCGGGTCGTGCTCCTCGAGGACGGGCCGCTCGTGACGGCGGACATGCTCGTCCTCGCCGACGGCGGCCGCGCGGAGCCTCCGCGCCCGTCCGCCGGCGAGGAACTGCGCCTCGACCGGGTGGAACTGAGGGCGCTCGTCCGGGCGCTCGAGCTCTCGGCGGGCAACCTCAGCCGCGCGGCGCGCCTGCTCGGCATTTCGCGCGACACCGTGCGCCATCGGATGACGAGGCACGGGCTCAGGCTCGAGGCGCGCGTGGTCGCGGACGCCGCTCACGACTCCTCGGGCGGCCGCATGGAGCGGAACGCCCTGTAGAGCAGCAGGTCGTAGGTGATCTTCATGGCCGCCCCGACGAGAAGCGGCGCCTTCAGGTCCACGCCAGCCATGAAGAGCCCCGCGAACGCCGGCGCGACCGCCCACCCGGCCATCCGCACGATGTTCGTGACCCCGGACGCGTAGACCCGCTCCTCCGGACGCACGACGGCCATGACGTACGACTGCCGCGTCGGCACGTCCATCTCGACGAGCCCCTCGCGAAGGAGGAAGAGCATCGCGGCCACCTCGAAGCTCGGCGCGTACGCGACGGTCACGAGCAGGAGACCCGCGGGGATGTGCGTGAACACCATCGTGCGGACGAGCCCGATCCGCCGCGCGAGCCACGCCGCGCCCAGGTGCGACGCCGCGTTGAGCACCCGCGCGCCCACGAAGAGGGCCGCGATCGCGTCCTCTTCGACGCCGAACCGCCGGAAGAAGAAGTACGCGAGGAGGGCGGAGGTCAGGAACCCGCCCGCGATCGCGTCGACCGCGAAGAGCGCGCTGATCCTCGCCAGGATGCGGCGACTCTGCGGGGAGACGTTGGGGGGGGCCTCGGGGGCCGGATCCGCGCGGAGCCCGCGGTAGAGCAACCCGGCCCCGAGGAGGAGCAGCGCGTAGAGGAGGAGGCCCGCGCGATGGCCGTCCGCGCGCGGCACGCCGAAGTCGTGCAGCACCGCGGGCAGCCCCGCGACCGCCGCGCCGACGGCATGGCCCGCGTCCTGGCAGACGTTGTATCGGGCGAAGATCTTCGTCCGCTCGCGGTCCGTCGCGGTCGCGGGCAGTATCGCCTGCTCGATGATGAGCGCCGCGCCCCGGTCGCGGCCCATGCCGTTGAGCATCCCAAGGAACGCCGAGGCGCCGAGCCAGACCGGGCCGCCCCCGAAGGCCGCCGCCACGGCCCCGACCGCTCCGAGGAGCGAGACCTCCGTCAGCAGCCGCCGTCGGCCGCGCCGGTCGGCGAAAAGCGTCGCGAGGATCGCGGCGGCGGCGGCGCCCCAGAGCCCCGCGCTGATGACGGAGCCGGCCTGCGTCTCCGAGAGCCCGACGGTCGGCAGGTAGAGCCCGAGCAGGACGCCGAGCATCTGGGTGCCGACCGCGCGCAGGAAGCAGGTCGCGTAGAGGATGCGGCGGTCGCGCACCGGGGCATCGTCGCACGGCCCCTAAGACCCCTCGACTTCGCGCTAGAATGCCGCGCCCTTGGCGGACTACGGCTGGTTCGGCCTGCTGCGCGTCGCGTCGCTCTACCCGCCGCTCCTCGCGCGGTTGTCCGATGTGCCGCTGCCGGAGCGCCCGAGGACGCGCGTGCTCGATCTGCCCGCGGGCCGCGGCGTGATGTCGCTGCCGCTCGCGGCAGCCGGCTTCGACGTGACGCCGTGCGATCTCTTTCCCGAGGGGTTCGAGGAGGCGCGCCGGAAGCTCGCGGGGCGCCCCGTCGAGGAGGGGTTTCGCGACGGGTGGAAGGGGAGTTGGCCCCGGTGGCTCAAGCAGCGCCTCTTCGGCGAGACCGTGCCGCCCGCGCCCGAGGGGCTGCGCTGCGTGGAGGGCGATCTCGAGGCGCGGCTCCCGTTCCGCGACGCGGAGTTCGACTGGGTGCTCTTCGTCGAGGGGATCGAGCACATCCCGGACCGCCACCACGCGCTCAAGGAGACGCGGCGCGTCCTCAAGCCGGGGGGCACGTTGCTTCTCACCACACCCAACGTGCTCAGCATCCGGGCGCGGCTTGCCTTCGCCCTCGTCGGCCAGCGGACGTTCCGCACATGGTTCGACGAGCACACGGGCGTGCAGGGCCGCGACGGCGCGCGCGTCTACCACGGCCACGCGTTCCTCGCGGACTACTTCCAGCTCCGGTACGGCCTCCACCATGCGGGGTTCCGGATCCGTCGGCTGCTGCCCACGCGACGGAGCCTCACGAGCGTCACGCTCCTGCCGTTCGCGTTCCCGCCGATCTGGCTCCTGACCACGCTCGCGACGCGGCGCGCGCGGCGCCGGTTCCTCAAGGCCCAGCGCGCGGGGCACGTCGCCCCGGACGTCGCGCCCCCCCACGACGAGATGGTCCGGCACGTCCTCTCGGCGCCGGCGCTCCTCGACCGCGTCCTCGCGATCGAGGCAGAGGCCGTCTGAACCGCTGCAGCGAGTTGACTTCGCCCCGGGCAGGCGTAGCCTTGCCCCATCGCCGAGTCCTGCCCGGGGGGCAGGAGCGGGGGACCCAGTTCCCGGGGCGAAGCGCCTTAGGCGCAGGGCAAGCTCTTCCGCCCGAGCCCGACAGCTAACCTCGCAGGCGTGGAAGAGGAGAACCTCCCGGAGGAGGCTCCTCGGGAGGTTCGGCGTTGCATGACACGGTCGTCCGGAGCGGATTCGGGACGTTCCTCTCGCGGCTCCACCGGTCCACGGTCGTCGTATTCGGCTACCTCTCCTGCATCGTCCTCGGTCGGATGTTGCTCTCGCTGCCGCCCGCCCAGCGCGACGCCGGCGTCGGCGCCCTGGACGGCTTCTTCATCGCCACCTCCGCGGTGTCCACGAGGCCGCGTGCGGCGGGCGCGGATCTCGCGGTGTGACCCATGGCGGACCAAGACGCCCCTTCCGGACTCCTCGCACGGTTGAAACGCATCCTCTTCGGGGCGCCGCGCGACCTCCGGGACAAGCGGGTCTTCCACAGGCTGTCGGTCGTCGCGTTCCTCGCCTGGGTGGGTCTCGGCGCGGACGGCCTCTCGTCGTCGGCGTACGGCCCCGAGGAGGCTTTCCGGACGCTCGGCGACCACACGTACCTCGCGGTGCCGCTCGCCGCGCTCATGGCCACGACCGTCTTCATCATCTCCGCATGCTACTCGCGGATCATCGAGCGGTTCCCGCACGGCGGCGGCGGCTACGTCGTGGCGTCCGCGCTGCTCGGAGAGAAGGCGGGCGTCCTCTCGGGCGCCGCGCTCCTCATCGATTACGTGCTGACGATCACCGTGTCGATCGCGGCCGCGGGCGACGCGCTCTTCAGCCTGCTCCCCGCGGAGACCCACAGCTTCAAGCTCGCCCTCGAGGTCGTCCTGATCTTCTTCCTCACCGCGATCAACATCCGCGGCGTCAAGGAGTCGATCCTCACGCTGCTGCCCGTCTTCATCCTCTTCCTCGTGACCCACGCCGTCCTCATCGGCGGCGGCATCATCGTGCACGCGGGGGACCTGCCCGCGGCCGCGAGCCAGCTCCACGGCGACGCGCGCGCCGGCCACACCGCGCTCGGCCTCGGGGGGCTGCTGCTCCTCTTCGTCCACGCCTACTCCCTCGGCGGCGGGACCTACACCGGGATCGAGGCCGTCTCGAACGGCGTCCCGATCATGCGCGAGCCGCGCGTGCTCACCGCGAAGCGGACGATGCGGTACATGGCGATCTCGCTCGCGGTCACGGCGTCCGGGCTGATCGTCTGCTACCTGCTCTGCGACGTCCGGACCAGACCCGGCATGACCCTCAACGCGGTCCTCGCCGAGGACGTCGCCGGTCGGCTCTCGCTGGGACAGCTCTTCGTGATCCTCACGCTCTTCGCCGAGGGCGCGCTGCTGGTCGTCGCCGCGCAGGCGGGGTTCCTCGACGGGCCGCGCGTCCTCGCGAACATGGCGAGCGACGCCTGGGTGCCGCGTCAGTTCTCCGCCCTCTCCGAGCGGCTGACGACGCGCAACGGGATCGTCCTCATGGGCGCGGCCGCGCTGGCCGCGCTCCTCTACACGAGGGGCGACGTGCGGCACATCGTGGTGATGTACGCGATCAACGTGTTCCTGACCTTCTCGCTGTCCATGCTCGGGATGGCACGCTCGCTCCTGAAACAGCGCGGCACCGGCCGGCCGTGGCGCGGCCAGTTCACGCTCTTCGCCTTCGGGCTGGCCTTCTGCGCGACGATCCTCGTCATCACGATCCGCGAGAAGTTCCTCGAGGGCGGCTGGGTTACCCTCGTCTCGACCGGGACGGTCCTCGTCATCTGCTTCCTCATTCGACGCCACTATCGCGCCGTGAGCGCGCGCATGGTGGAGCTCTATCGGACCCTCGGCAACATCCCCCGCGTCCGCGAGGGCTCGCCCGGCCCGGTCGACCCGACCAAGCACGTGGCCGCGATCCTCGTAGGCGGGTACACGGGTCTCGGCATCCACACGACGTTCACCGCGTTCCGCGCCTTCCCCGGCCAGTTCAAGGGAGTGGTGTTCCTGAGCGTCGGCGTCCTCGACTCGGGCGCGTTCAAAGGCGCGGACGCCGTCGATGGCCTGCGCGAACGCACCGAGGGCGAGCTCAGGAAATACGTCGATCTCATGCACGGGCAGGGCATCCCCGCGACCTACCGGATGGGCGTCGGCACCGACGTCGTGTCCCTGCTCGAGAACCTGTGCTTCGTGGCGTCGGCGGAGTTCGCGAAGGTGACGTTCTTCGCCGGGCAGCTCGTCTTCCGTAACGAGCGCTGGTACCACGGCGTCCTCCACAACGAGACCGCCTTCGCCGTCCAGCGCAGGCTCCACCTCGCGGGGCAGACGATGGTGATCTTGCCCGCGCGCGTCGGCGCCTGATCCCGGCGGGCCTCGGTGGCCCCGCGCCCCCAGCCGATCAGTTCCAGTATGCGTGCGCGGGCCGCGGACGGGCCGTACCTGCCGCAGCTCGACGGGCTGCGTGCGCTCGCGGCACTCGCGGTGGTCTTCCACCACAACCTCTGGCGGGGCGGCGGTCTGGGCGGGGTCCGCGCGGCGGCGCATCTTGGCGACGCCGGCGTGCGCCTCTTCTTCGTCCTGAGCGGCTTCCTGATCACCGGCATCCTGGTCCGGGCGCGCGGCGCCCCGGGTGCGCTGCCCGCGTTCTACGCGCGGAGGTTCCTGCGCATCTTCCCGCTCTACTACCTGGTCGTGATCGGGGTCGCGCTCCTCGGCCAACCCCTGATGCGCAGCACGCTCGCGTGGAACCTCTCCTACCTCGCGAACTTCAAGATGGCGCTCATGGGCGGGTTCCCGGGCCCTCCCGTCTCCCACCTCTGGACGCTCTCGGTCGAGGAGCAGTTCTACCTCGCGTGGCCGCTCGTCGTCCTCTTCTCCGGGCGGCGTTCGCTCTTCCCGCTCGCGCTCTCGACGCTCGTGGTCGCGCCGGCGAGCCGTCTCGTGCTCCTGCTCCTGACCGGCAACGCAGCCGCGGCCGCGGTCGTGACCACGTCGTGCCTCGATACGCTCGGCGCGGGCGCCGTGCTCGCGATCGCCGGCCGCGTGCCCAAGGGCGTCCTTCCCTTCGGCCTCGGGCTCCTCGCCGCGGTGACGGCACTCGACGGCTCGTGGTTCGACATCGCCTTCCGCGACACCGCGTACGCGTGCACGTTCGCGTGGGTGGTCCAAAGCGGTGCCGAGGGGGTCCGGGGGCCCGCCGGACGGTTCCTCGCCTCGGCGCCGGTCGTCTACCTCGGCACGATCAGCTACGGCATCTACGTCTACCACCACGTCCTGCCCGCGCTCGTGAAGCTCCCCGGCTACGGCCTTGCCCGCACGGGTCTCGTCCTCGCGCTCACGATCCCCACGGCCGCGCTCTCACACCGGTTCTTCGAGGCGCCGATCAACGCGCTCAAGCGTCGTTTCCCGTACGCGCGCCCGCGAGCCGACGCCCCCACGGGCAAGCCGGTTGCCGCTTGACGCCCCCCTCGGGGTGGGATAAACCCGCCCCCTCATGTCTCGACTCGGATGGATTCCCCGCCTCGCCGTCTGCCTGTTCGTGCTCGCCACGGCGGCTTCCGCCGCGGACGGCGCCCACGAGCTCGGGAAGGACCTGCCGCTCTGGACGCTCGTCCCGTTCATGGGGACGCTGCTCGCGATCGCGCTCTTTCCCCTCTTCGCCCCCCACTTCTGGGAGAAGAACAAGAACAAGGCGGTGGTTGCTGCGCTCTTCGCGATCCCGACCGCGATCTACCTCATCGTGGTGCACGGGGCCGCGGGCCGGACGGAGCTCTGGCACAAGGTCGAGGAGTACATCTCGTTCGTCATCCTTCTCGCCTCGCTGTTCATCATCAGCGGCGGGATCTACGTCCGCGGCTCGCTCCGGGCGACGCCGGCGCTCAACACCGGGATCATGGCTCTCGGCGCCGTGATCGCAAACCTGATCGGGACCACGGGCGCCTCGGTCCTGCTGATCCGGCCGATCCTCCGCGCCAACGCCCACCGGGCGAAGCGCGTGCACGTCGTGATCTTCTTCCTCTTCACCGTGTCGAACTGCGGCGGGCTGCTGACCCCGCTCGGCGATCCGCCGCTCTTCCTCGGCTACCTGAAGGGCGTTCCGTTCGAGTGGACGTTGCGGCTGTGGAAGGAGTGGGCGCTTGTGAACGCGATCGTCCTCGCGATCTTCTGCGCGTGGGACCGCTGGGCGGTCCGCCGCGAGACCGGCAGCCCCCAAGCCCCCCCCTCCTCCCTCGAGCCGGTCGGCATCGAGGGCTCCCGCTGCTTCCTCTTCCTGCTGGGCATCGTCGCCGCGATCTACGCCTCCGGCCGCGGGTTGCTCAACGGCGGCAAGCCCTGGCCCTTCGGCGTGCAGGAGGGCTGCATGGCCGTGATCGCCGTCGTGGCGTGGTTCCTCACCCCCGGCGCGAACCGCGCGAAGAACAGGTTCACGTTCGGGCCGATCGTCGAGGTCGCGGTCCTCTTCGCCGGGATCTTCGTCACGATGGGGCCCGCGCTGCTCATCCTCAACGCCTGGGGGCAGGGGCACCGCGCGGATCTGGGCGAGTTCGGACTCCGGAGCGCCGCGGGCTTCTACTGGGGCACGGGCGTGCTTTCGAGCTTCCTCGACAACGCGCCGACCTACCTCACGTTCGCGAGCACGGCGTGCGGCCTGAACGGCATCGAGCTCGAGGGGCGCTACCTGAACAACCTGCTGCACACGGCGAACGGCCCCACACTGCTCACGGCGATCTCCTGCGGCGCGGTCATGATGGGCGCGAACACCTACATCGGCAACGGCCCGAACTTCATGGTCAAGGCGATCGCCGACGAGAACGGCGTGAAGATGCCGAGCTTCTTCGGCTACATGATCTACTCGACCTGCATCCTGCTCCCGGTGTTCGGGATCGTGACCCTGATCTTCTTCTCAGCGTAGGAGCTTGCTCAGGATCACGCTGCGGTAGGTCTTGCCGGGGCGTCGGATGTGCCCCAGGACCTCGTACCCGCGCGCGCCGTAGTACCGGACGAGGTGCTCGGCGCCCTCGGCCGTGTCGAGGGCGATCTCCGTGGCCCCGCGCTCGCGCGCGCGCTCCTCGACGTGGCGCAGGAGCCGGGATCCGAACCCCTTCCCCTGGAGCTCCGGCTCGACGGCGAACTGGGTGAAGTAGGCCATGCCGGGGCGCGCGTACTCGGGCGGCCGCTTCATCGCCTCCACGAGGCCGAAGGTCGCCGTCGCGACGATCCTCCCGTCCGCGACGACGACATGGCACTCCCCGTCGGACGCCCGCTCCCTCGTCCGCTCGACCGGCTGGTCCACGGCGGTGTAGTTGAACCCCATCGCCCCGAGCGCCCCGTAGGCCCGGTGCAGGAGCGCGGTCAGCTCCTCGAGCGAATCCGCGGGGTGAAGCCGTCGGATCTCCACCGGCTCATGCTGCCCCCGAGGCCCCCTCCTGTCAAAAACCCGGCAACGCGAACTCCGCGCGCGTCTCCCTCGTCCAAACCGTCATGCGAACCCTCTGCCTGCTCCTCCTCGCGCCTTTCTCCGTCGCCGACGACGCCTTCGACTTCGAGCTCTTCTCCCGCCTCGCCGCGCGCGAGGGAAACGTCGTCTGCTCGCCCCTGAGCGTGCGCGTGGCGCTCGCCATGGCTCACGGGGGGGCCCGGGGGACGACCGCTGCCGAGATGGCAAGCGTGCTGCGGCTCGACGGAGACGGGCTCGCGAAGCTCGCGAGGGCGTACGACGGCAAGGACGGACGGCCCGCGCTCGCCGATGCCGCGTGGGTGCAGGAGGGCGCGACGCTCCTGCCCGCGTACGAGGAGTTCCTCGCGAGGCAGTACGGGGCGCCGCCCGTGGCGGTCGACTTCGGGGCCGCCGACGCGGCGGCGCGGCGGATCAACGCGTGGGTTTCGGAGCGCACCGGCGACCGGATTCGCGGGATCGTGAGCCCCGACATGTTCAACGCCAACACGACCCTCGTCCTCGCGAACGCGCTGCACTTCAAGGCGGCGTGGGAGGAGCCGTTCACGGCGCGCACGCGGGAGGCTCCGTTCGCGCTTGCGTCGGGCGAGAGGATCGAGGTTCCGATGATGGTCCAGACGGAACACTTCGGGTACGTGGAGAAGGACGGCGCGCAGGCCGTCGAGCTCCCCTACGAGCGGGGCCGCTATTCGATGGTGGTCGTCCTGCCGCGCGAGGGCGTCCCCGCGGCCGTGCCCGAGGGCCTTCTCGGGTTGCTCAAAGACACGCACGTCACCGTCCACCTCCCGCGGTTCCGGGTCGAGACGGCCTTCCGTCTGGAAGAGACGCTCGCCTTGATGGGGATGCCTTCGGCGTTCGGACCGGACGCCGACTTCTCCGGCATGAACGGCAAGAAGGATCTCTTTGTCTCCACCGTGGCTCACAAGGCGTTCATCGCCGTGGACGAGGAGGGCACGGAGGCCGCCGCGGCGACCGCGGTGATGGCGGAGGTGAAGGGTGACGTCAGCAAGCCGGTCGCGTTCCGCGCCGACCGGCCGTTCCTCTTCCTCATCCGCGACCGCGAGGCCGGATCGGTCCTCTTCCTCGGGCGGGTGTCGGACCCGCGGTAGTCACTGCGGGTGCACGGTCACGACGGCCGAGAGCCGACCCTCCTCGGCGCGCGAGAAGGGATCCTGGCCGAGGTCCACGCTCCGCGGCCGGCCCGCCGCCACGTCGAGACGTAATGGCGCCACGCGCTTCGCGAGCGCGACGCTCTGGAGGATCGGCACGCCTCCGACGCCCGACGCGATCGTGCGGATTGCCTCGGTGGCGCCCGCAACGGTCAGGTCGAGGTGCAGGCGGTACGTCCCGTCCGCGTTCGCGTAAACCAGCGCGTTCCCGAACACGCCGGCGGTCACGACTTCGTGCACCGGGTCCGCGATCCGCGCCTCCTGCGCGACCTCGACCTCGTAGTCGCCGATGGTGTCCATCCGGAGGTACGCCGCGAGCGCGGCGACCCTGCCGGCCGTGAGCGGCGCCGCGAGGAGCCCGACCGCCCGCGCCGCGCCGCCCGGGCGTTCGGCCACGAACCGGATCTCGATCTGCGCGGGCCGGATCAGCTCCCGTTCGAGCGCGAGGATGCCCTCGTTCGCCGCGCGCAGGCTCGCCGCCCTCCCGCGCAGAAGCAGGCTGCCCCCGTGGAGGTGCTCGTCCCCGGTCTTGAACTCGCCCTCTCCGTCGGCAGGGAAGCCGATCCGGTGGAGGACCGATTCCAGCGCGAGCCGCGGCCCGGTCTCGAGGGGAGCGAGCGCGAGCTCCCCGGTCGTGCCGTTCCACACGACCCGCCGCGGAGCATCCTCCGTGACGAGGGCGCCGACCGGTGCCACGACGAACGTGTCGGCCACGATCGGCTTCGGCGCGGCCTTCACCGTCAGCGCGAGGACGTCCCATCGCAGCTCGCCCCGCGCGTCTGTCGCGAGCACGATCGTGGCCATCTCGCCGGGGGCCACGATCGCCTCGGTCGAGACGGCTCCGCCGCGGTAGTCGATCTGCTCCACCTCGCCGAAATCCGTGTTGCGCAGGCGAAGCAGGTCGGTCGCCTCCTGCGCGCCGAGCGCCACGCGGCGCGGCTCGCCCTCCCGGTCCCCCATGGACGCCACGACGCGCAGGAGGAGCCGGCCGTCCCGCAGGAGAAACGGACGGACCGCGGCCTTGAGCCCGTCGGCGGAGATCGCCGGCACGGGATCCGCGATCGCCGCCCCCTGCGCGATCTCCACGTTGAAGTCGGGGACGTAGCGCAGCTCGCGCACGGCCCGGAAGACCCCCCACCGGCCGACGGCGACCTCCAGGACCCCTCCCTGTCGACCCGAGCGCGAATCGAACCGCGCGAGGGCAGCCAGCTGCTCCGCTGAGAGTTTCCCCGGCGCGAGCAGGGCCGCGCGCGCCGCGTCGTCGAGCGACCGGTCGAGGATGGTGAGATGGCGGACATCCAGCTCGACCGGCGGATCGCCCGCGGCTCGGAGTTGCTCGACCACCCGCACGACGGTCTTGTGATCGGCCTCGGTCCCCGTGACCAGCAGCTGGTGCCCCTCGGCGATGGGCTCGACCTCGAAGCCCTCGATCGGGCCGACGCACGCCCGCACGATCTCCGCGGCCATTTCCGCGCGGCCGGGATCCTGCTCGTCGACGGAGTCGCCTTCCCGTTGCCCTTCCACCTGATGCGAGATCCCGAGCAGCGAGAACTCGCGCTCGGTCACGTCCACGGTGTCGAAGAACCAGCTCCGCATCCCGGCGGAGAGCGCGCCGAGGTCGTAGACGTGCATCACCCGCGGCGGTTCCGGATCCTGCGCCGCGAGTGCGGCCGCGAGGAAGAGAAGGGCGATAGGTCGGGTCGTCATGGCATCTCCTCAGGGACGCGAGTCCCACCACTCCTTCCAGCTCTCGCGGCGCGGCCCGTGGTCCGCGCCCGCGATCCGCACGAGCAGATCGCGAGCGCGGCCCGGGCCCCCCAACCGCTCGAGCAGCACGGGCACCACGACGTCCGCCGGCATCCCGGCGAGCGCGCGCGCCGCCTCCTCCGACCCGCTCCCCCGGAGCGCGAGGTCGGCGAGCATTTCCGCGCTCTCGGGATCGTGGATCCGGGCGAGCGCCCGCGAGAGCTCGCCGGCAAGCCCGTCGCCAAGGAACTTCCTCAGCGCGGGCAGCACGCTCGGGTCGCCGGTCGCGCCGAGCGCGCGCACGACGTCGCGCCGCAGCGCCCGGTCGTCGCCGAGCCGGTCGAGCGCGGCGATCGCCTCCTCGCCGCCGATCGCGCCGAGCGTCGCCGCCGCCGCGTCGATGAGGTTCCGGGGAACCGGCTTCGAGGCGAGCCGTCGCACGGTCGTGACGCCGCCGCAACGGCCGAGCAACTCCAGCGCGGCCCGCCGTCCGGCGTACGGGCCGCGACCGATCCGGTCGAGGAGGAACGGCTCCGCTTGCGAGGCGCCGTCGAACGCCGCCCGCGCCTCGTCGAGCCGCAGCGCCGCTCGAAACGCCGCCTCGAACGCGCCGAGCGACAGCAGCGCCCCGGTCGCCGCCCGAGCCGCCGTGGGGCGCCCCGCGAGGCGGATGAGATCGTCCGTGGACGCCTTGTCGCCGGCCTCGCCGAGCCGCGCCGCGGCGCCTGCCGCGCACCGATCGTCCGCGAGCAGCCGGCGCAGCTCCGGCACGATCCGCTCGCGATGGGCGGCGGCGGCCCCCCAGGCCCCCCCCATCGCGCACGCGCGGGCCGCGCGCGCGGGATCGACCCGCGCGAGCGCCTCGAGCATCGCCGGATCGTCGGCGCGCCTCTCCAGCTCCGCCGCCACCTCGCGGCCGCCGATCGACACGAGCGCCTCGAGCGCCTCCCTTGCCGCCGGGCCGTCGAGTGCCGCCACGAGCACGCGCCACGAACGCGCCGCCCCGAGCCCGCGCACGGCCTTCTCCGCGAACGCCGGTTCGTCGAGGAGAGCCGCGAGCGGCTCCGCGAGCGCGGGGGACGGCGCGAGGACCGCGACGTCGACCGCGCGCGACGGATCCTCCGCGAGCAGCGCCGCGAGCGCCGCGCTGCCTGCTGCGCCGTCCGCACGGACCCGTGCCGCGATGGCCGCGACGTGGGCGCCGTACTCCTCCGCCGCGGGGTCGAGCGCGGCGAGGAGCGCGGAGAGCGCGGGGCCGCGCGCCGTCGGCGGGGGGAGGGTCAGGGGGTCCGGGGGCAGGGAGGGGACCTCGGCCGTCTCGACGGGTGACCGCGGCGGCTGCGGCTGCGCCGGCCACGCGAGCCAGACCGCAGCCGCAACCGCCGCGGCCGCGGCCGCGACGGGCCACGTCCGCCGGCGCGCCGGGAAGACGACCCTCTCGACCACGCCGAGCGGCGCCTCGTCGGCCGCGCGAAGACGCTCGCCCAAGAGCTCGAGCGTCTCGTCGATCCGGGCGCAGCTCTCGCACCGGGCGAGGTGCGCCTCGACCACGATCCGTCGCGCCGGGCTGCCGCCCGCGTCGCGGAGGAGGAGGACTTCCACCTCGAAGGGGCAGCTCATGCGCCGCCTCCCAGGTCCACGAGGCCTTGGAGCCGGTCCGCGAGCTTCTTCCGCGCGGCGACGAGGTTCATCCGGACCGCGTTGCGGGTCGAGCCGAGGACGTAGGCGATCTCCTCGTAGGAAAGGCCCTGGTCGGCGCGGAGGAGAAGCGTGGCGCGCTGGACCGGCGGCAGCTCCTCGATCGCGGCCCGGATCGCGTCGTCGAGCTCGCGGGCCGCGGCGTGCTCCTCGGGATCGCGGACGATCGCGGGCAGGTGCTCGCGCACCTCTTCCATGGGCCGGCGCCCGCGGAGGAAGTCGAGCGCGCGGCGGACGAGGATACGGCAGACCCAGGTCCGGAATCGCGACTCCCCCCTGAACCCGGGCAGCTTGCGCCACGCCTTGAGGACGCTGTCCTGCGCGATGTCCTCCGCGTCGTGCGGGTCCCCGACGAGCCGGAGCGCGAGCCGCTCGAGGGCCGGCGCCGACTCCCGGAGGAGCGTCGCGAACGCCGCCGCGTCGCCCCCGCGGGAGGCGTCGAGCAGGAGCCTCTCTCGCCGGGACATCGCCTCGCCGCCGTTGCTCACGCGCCTTCCTCTACCCTAGAGACGGGACCCGCGCGAGGGTGGTCATGTCCCGTGCTATCGTGCGGCCGTGGGAAGGCGTGCGCTTCTTCTCGCCGCCGCCGTCGCCGTGGCTCTCGGCGCTCTCGCGCTGCGGCGTGGCGAGCAAGCCGAGAGAGCCCGGACGCGCACGGTAGGCGATCCGGCCCGCCCTGTCGAAGGCGCTCCCGCGAGAGAGGGGCCGGCGAGCGACGTGCCGGGCGCCCGCGTCGTGTTCGGCAAGGTAGTCGCCGCGACGAACGGGTCGCCCATCGCCGGCGCCGCCGTGTCCGTCACGCCGGGCGGGGCGGGCGGAACGACGGACGCGAACGGCGGGTTCGAGATCGAGAGCAAGCACGGAGCCTTCGTCCGCTGCGCCGTCCGCGCGCCGGGCGTCGGCGTCGCTCTCGGCCCCTGGCTGCCGTTCGGGACCGGGGAACGGCTCGACGCGGGCACCTTCCGCATCGAGCCCCGGGCCGGTCTCGTGGGCCGGGTCGTGGATCCGGGTGGCGCGCCCGTGGCCGAGGCGGACGTCTCTGTGGTGCGCGAGGGGCCCGCGTCGGAGGAGTGGGAGGCGCTGCTCGGCGCGTTCGGGTTCCAGGTGACGGGGGACGACGGGCGGTTCTCGTTCGAGGGGCTCGACGACGCGCCCTACCGCCTGTCCGTCACGGTCTACGACCCGACGGCCGACGATGACTCCCGCCGCACGATGGAGCACGTCCGCGCAGGCGGCGACGAGATCGTCTTCGTCATCCCGTTCGCGCGGAAGAGGGTGCGTGGCACCATCGCCGTGTCGGTCACACTGCCCGACGGCCGGCCCCTGCCTTGGGGCACGCTCCGGTGTTCCGCGGGGGGCTCCTATGAGTCGGCTCCGATCCGTGCTGGCCAAGGGAGCGCGACGATCGACGGCCCGGGACCGGCCCGCGTCGTGATCAACGATGCGTGGGATGACAACAACATGCCGCTCCCCTACCGCCCGGCCTTCCTGCACGATGTGATCCCGCGCAACGAGCCCTACGCGATCGTGCTCGAGCCAGGTGAGACGATCGATGCCCTCGTCACGACGCTCGACGGCGCGCCCATGAAGGCCGCGGTGACGTTCTGGCCGCACCGCCTGGACGACCGCAGCATCCCGCATGAGGTTCTCTACGGCAACTCGGTCGAATGCGGCGCCGACGGGCGCTGCCGGTCGCCCGGCCTCCCGCCAGGTGAGTACTCGCTGACCGCCGCGTGCAACGGCTACGCAGGCGTGCGTCCCTATGTCGTCGCCCGCACGGGCGCAAAGGACGTGCGGATCGAGATGCGGCGCGCGGGCCGCATCCGGCTTCTGGTGGTCGCGCCCGAGGGCCAGGTCCTCGGCGGCGGGAGCTTCACCCTCCTTGCGCCAACTTCCGCCGGCCACGTGGACGGCGGCACCTCGACGGTCTCCTGCGGCAACTCGAAGACGTCATCGTTCGAGGTCGCCTTCGACGGGCTCCGCGAGGGCGACGTCTATCGTGTCCGCGGCTCGGTCGCCGGCCGTGGCTTCGGCCGGTACACCCCGTTCGAGCTCGACGTCGTCGCCGGCGACGGCAGGCCGGTCGAGGTGCGCGTCCGGCCCGGCCGGATGCTCGTCGGCCGCGTGACGCGCGAGGGGAGGGGCCCGGTCGCGGCAGCGGAAGTCCGCGTCAGGCTGCCGTTGCCTCCGGGGCAAGACGAGAACCAGCACTGGAGCGCCGATCACGGGCAGCCTTCCGCCGTGTCCGGGCTCGACGGCCGATTCGAGCTGCTCGGCGTGCCCGACGGCGCCTTCTGGCTGTCTTGCGTCGCGGATGGCCTCGCGCAGCCGGGCGGCCCCCGAGTCGTCGCCCCGAGCGACCACGAGATCGAGATCCGCCTTGTGCCCGCGCTCGAAGTCTCCGGGCGCGTGGTCGGCGATCCGCCGCTCGATTTCCGGATGGACTGGATCCCCGCGCAGCTCGCCGGAGAGGCGGCTTCGATCCCACGGGACTACGAGTTCTCGGGAGCCGACGGGTTCTTCGCGCTCCGCGGCCTCCCGCCCGGGCGCGTGCGCCTCGACGGCTGGCGGCCGTCGGGCGAAGACGACGACCGGTACGTGCAGGCGGAGGGGCTCGAGGCGGGCGCCACCGACCTTCGCCTCACCATCCTGCGAGGCTGCCGGATCGAAGGCACCGTGAAGGACCGGGACGGGCAGCAGGTGGTCATGGCGACGGTCGTCGTCGAGGCCCCTTGGGGTGTGCGTCGCGCGATCACGGACGAGCAGGGGCGCTTCGCCCTCCGCGCGCTGCCGCCGGGGCGGCATCTGCTGCGCGTCCGGACTGCACAGGGTGTCGGCGACCCGGTGCCGGTCGACGCCCCCGGACCCCCTGTCAATCTCGTCCGCTGAGCTTCAGGATCGCGGCCCGGAGCTTCCGGTGCCGGTCGAAGAGCCGGACGAAGTCCGACTCGCGGCGCCCGCCCTTCGCGCGCACGACGGCGACGGCCGTGCGGCGCTCCGCTGCGGTCCAACCCTCGACACCATTCGCGAGGAGCAGGAGCGGGGCCCAGCGCGCCCACGCCACGCGTTCCTCGCGGGTCCAGCCGGCGGACGACCGGAGGCCGAACCGGCGCGCCGCCTCGCGCGAGTGGTCGCCTCGGCCATGCCTCGCGAGGAAGTCCGTGGCAGCAAGCCCGATGTCCATGAGCGACACCTCGCCGATCACGTCCGAGCGCGGGCGTCCCATGAAGTAGTAGAGGTTGTGGTCGGCGAGTCGCGTGAGGGTCGATCGCGACGACCGGTACTTCGGCCTCTGCCGCATCCGCGCGAGCTCGCGACGCATGAGCGCGAGCGCGTCCCGGTCGCGCGGCCGGAACCCAAGCTTCTGGTAGAACCACCACGCGCCCGAGTCGATCGCCTCGTCGTTGTCCTGGCCGAGCTGGTACGGGTAGATCGTGAACGCGTCTACGCCGAAGAGGTGCCGCACGCACGCGAGCACCCAGCCGTAGACATGTCCCGCCTCCGCGCCGCGGTAGGTCTCGAACACGTTGTACGCGATCTCCGCCGACCCGAAGAGCGCGCTGTTGAGCACGTACCCGATCGGCACGCCGTTCTTCAGGGTGAGGAAGCCGTAGACCGCCTCGAGGAGCAGCCGCCGCTCCGGCTTGAAGCCGATCGCCGCGAACACGAGCCCCTCGCCGCAGTCGAGGAGCCGCACGTCCCGCGGGTCGCCGTACATGAACACGTCGAGGTCGCGCTCCCGCGTCACCATGGCCTCGCGCGCGAGCCGGATCAGCTCCTCTCCCTCGCGTTCCGTCGCGACCCGCATCCTCGGCCGCGCCCTCAAGGCGACGCGCAGTTCCGGACGTTCGCGCCGCAGGGGGCCGCGCTGCCAGTGGACCTTCGAGGGGAACTTCGCGAGCGTGCGTGAGGGGGCGTCGGGGGCCGCGCGGAGCCGGAGCGGAAGGTCCACCTCGTCGTAGAACGCCTGCTGGAGGAACGGCTCGGCCTGGGTCGCGTCGAACCGCCGGGCGAGGAAGGCGCCATCGCCTTCCGAGGGGCTCTTCATCCGGCGCACCCACTGGCGCAGCGAGAGCGGCGCCTCATCGAGGCCCGGCGTCTCCGCGAAGTGGGCAAGGAGCGGAAGCCGTTCGAGGAGCATCTGCTCCTGCTTCACGGAGAGCTCGGACCAGTCGACGAGCAGGTGGCCCGGATACCGGCGGGCGAGCCAGAACGCGGTCTCCGCGAAGAACCGGTAGTACGTTTCCGTGCCCGCGATCCCGCTGTCCGCGAGGTCCTTCGCGAAACGGCGGAGATCCGCGCGACGGTGGAACCCCGCGAGCATCCTCTCGACCTGGGCGAGGACGAACGCGTCGTCCGGGTACGCGCGCAGGAAGCACAGCGTCTCGTGGAGGTCAAAGACCGCGCGGGCGCTCCCGAGCCGAGCCCGCGCGAGCTTGCGGAGCCAGTCGAGCTTCTGGCCCCCGCTGCCCCCTCCGTATCGCGCCCGATCCATGGGCGCAGGGTATCAATCCGCGGCCTTGAGGGTCACCTCCTGCGTTTCCCCGTCCCTCACGTCGATCTCGGGGCCAGGCCCGCTCGGATCCGCGCCCGGCGCGATGACCCGGTAGCGACCGGCCTCGACTCCCGTGAATTCAAACGTGCCCTCGCTCACGAACACGCTAACGCGCAAGCGCTCGTCATCGGGCACGAGGTAGACGACGGACCCGTCCACGCCCTTTCGCCCGTCGATCCGGCCCCGCACCGTCGCGGCGCCAAGAGCCTTCAACTCGACGTCCACGGGTCTTCCGCGCGCAACCTCGACCTTACGCATGATCGGGTACGCGAACAGGGTCCGGGGAGGCTCCACTCGCCGGATCCGCCTCGCGAGCCTGTACTCTCCTTCGGGAAGCCTCTCGAACCGGAACCGGCCCCTCTCGTCGGCGACGGCATCCCGAGACTTGTCGTCGCCGAAGAGCGAGATCTCGTCGCCAGCCGTCGCGGTGCCCTCGATCACGCAGCCGCCATGGAGCCGGATCGTCAGCGGCCCATCTTCCACCACGGGCTGGACGAGCGGCGCGTGGCCGGGATGGTCGACCGAGAGGTTGAAACCGGGCGCCACGGCCGTGAACCGGAACCGCCCGTCCGCGGCGGTACGCTGGACATCGCGTCGGTGGGTCTCCCCCTGCAACCACAGGCTCGATCCCGCGGGTTCGACGCGCACGTCGGCGCCCTCGATCGGGCGGTCGGTGTCGTCGTCGAGGATGATGCCCTCGGCCACGATCCCCCGTCGCATCCGCACGACGCACTCCTCCGGGTCGGGTTCGAGCGCAGCTGTCGCGGTCCCGCGGCCGGGCATGTACCCGTCCACGCGCACCTCGATGCCCGCCACGACGCCCGGGGCGAACGCCTCGGCGATCGTCCAGCGGCCGTCGTTGTCCTCGATCCGGTACCCCTCGCGCACCCACGTCGCGTGGATGCCCGGCACGGACGTGCACGTCACGACCAGGGTGAACGACCGAACCGGCTTCCCCGTCGCGTCGTCCACCACGCGGCCCTTGAAGACGGCCGCACGCGGCACGGTGACGGCGACGTCCCTACGATCCGCCTCGACTCCCCGCACCGTCGTGCGCTGGAACTGCTCGCCGTAAAACTCGAGATCGATGGCGCCCGACGGGACCCCCTCAAGCCGCCACCGCCCCTCCGCATCGGACATCGTGGCGCGAGGCAGGTACTCGTCGCCGATCCGGGCCGAGAGCCAGATCTCGATCGGACGGCCGAGGTCATCGACGGCGGTGCCAGAGATGTGGTGGGCCGGTTCGAGCTGGAGCGTGACCGGCCCGTCCGTGGGCAGCGCGATCTTTCGCGAGAGCGGCGCGTAGCCGGGGTGATCGACGATCACGGGCCGCCCGCCGGGGTCGAGGCGCGGGCCGAACGCGAACGACCCGTCCTCGCCCGTCTCGGTCGCGAAGTCCCCGAACGACACGGGGTCGTGGCTTTCGGCGACCGTCACCTTCGCGCCCACGACGGGCTGGCCGTCCGGGCCCTCGACGCGCCCCGCGAGATCGAGGCCCTTGCGGAGGACGATCTCGACGGTGGTCTCCGCCCCGACGGTCGGGATCTGCTTCGCGAACGACACATATCGCGGGTGCCCAGCCTCGAGATTCTGCTCGTTGCGGCCTGGATCCAGGTGCGCGAGGAGGTACGACCCGTCGCGGCCGGAGACCGCGTGCTGGAAGTACCCCGTGAAGAACGTCCGCACGACGGCGCCGTGCACCGGACGCCCCTCTTCGTCGGTCACGATGCCGCGGATCCGGAACTCCTCGCGCAGCCGCAGGTCCGCGGTGCCGCGGCCGTCGCGCAGCACCACCGCGACCCGCTCGAACGCGTACTTGGGGGCGCTCGCCCAGACGTAGACGTCCCCATGCTCCGTCGGCACCGCGAGGGCGTACTTGCCGTCGGCGCCGGTTGTCGCCCGCCCGGAGGAGGTCTCGACCGTCGCCTCCTTGATCGGCTTCCCCTGCGCGTCGACCACCCGCCCCGTGACCAGACCGTCGAGGCCGCCGAGCCTGACCTCGATGGCGTTCGGCGGCCTGCTCCCGGCCGCCACCAGCACCTCCCGCCACGCGTCGGGGAGCCCGGGCGATGCGGCGCGGAGGTCGAGCCGCACGGTCTCCTCGTATGCCGGCAGGAGCCACGCCGCCGTGCCCAGCCCGTCGGTAGTCAACGCCTGCTCGTTGACGGAGATGCCGTCCGCGACCACCTTCGCCTGAACCGTGACGCCGCCGAGAGCATTCTTGTCCCGCCGCAACGTCCGCACGACGATCGTCCAGCCCGTGTGCACCGGAACGGGCCGGACCGAAGCCGGCTCGTCCGCGACGGGCACGGCGGCCCGGGCGGGCTCCGCCGCACGCGGCTGGGGCTCGGTCCCCCCGAGCCCCCCCCATGTGAGGAAGAGAGAGAGCGCGAGGATCAGGAGCGCCACGATCGAGATCTTCTTGCCTTGTGCCATGACCGTCATCCCTCCGAGGAACTTCGTGAGGGAACCGGGCCACGCGACGAGGAGCATCGCGCTCTTCCAGTCGCGGCGCTCGCGGCCGAGCTGCTCGCGGAGGAGTGCGTGCGCGCGCTTGAGCCGCGTGCGCACGGTTTCCACGGGCACGGCCAGCCGCTGGGCGATCGCGCGCGGCGGGAGCCCCTCGAAGTAGCGGAGGAGGATCACGCCGCGGTAGGGCTCCGGGAGTTCCCGGACCGCGCGCGCGACCGTTTCCTGAAGCTCGACGCGCTCCAGGAGCTCCGGCGAGGGGGTCTCGGGGGCAGGCGCGCGCCCCTCGCGCGCCCGCCGCCGCTCCTGCTCGCGCCGGAGGTCGATCGCGCGGCGCACGAGGACACGCCGCCACCACGCGCGCACGTGGCGCGTGGGCGGGCGCTTGAGTGCCGCGAGCCATCCGTCCTGGGCGAGGTCGTCGGCCGTCGCCTCGTCCCGGACGAGGCTTCTCGCAAGCCCCTTGAGCCACGCCCGGTCCTGGAGCAGCGCCTCGACCCGCACCGGTTCCATCGTCCCACAGAGACGGCGCAGGCCGGGAATCCGGTTCAACGCGTCGATCGGGGCGCCGTGCGCTGCCCTCGTCTGGCCTACGGCGGGATCGTCCAGTCGAACGGCACGTACGTGTAGGGCGCCTGGTAGAACTCGAAGAACTTGCCGAGCTTCCGGAATCCGAGCTTCGAGAGGATGCGGGAGACGTTCAGGCCGATCGCGACGTAGGCCTTGCGCGTCTTCTCGTTGAAGAACTCGTCGTCGCCGGTCGCGAAGCCGCGCGTGTAGTAGCCGGCCTGCAGCTCGAACCAGCCGAGCGGGGTCTTGCTCAACGCCTCGATCCCGTCGAGCTTCAGCGCGAGCAGGTACTTGAAGCCCGAGTAGTCGGTCACGATGTCGCTGTGCTCGCCCTCGAGGAACGTCTCCGAGGGGATGTACTCGACCCGGAAGTCGACGAGACGGCCGACCGCGGGCACCCGCCGCCGCCAGTAGCCGAAGGCGACGCCGGCCGCGTCGACGGCGAGGTCCTCCCAAGAGAAGCCGTTCTTGCTGAAGCCGTCCCCCACCTCGATCAACGTGAACGCGGCCATCGAGGAGATGGCGCCGTAGAGATCCGCCTTGCTCCGTTCGTACCCCCAGCCCTCGTAGAGGGATGCGAACCCGAGCGCGAAGAGGTACGAGCTGTACGCGTGGCCGAGCTTGTCCGCGCCGCCGTACGATGTGTTCTGGCCGAACCATCCCTCGTCGATGACCTGGAAGTTCTTGTCGCCGTAGTCCCAGAACTGGAACCCGTAGATCCCGATGGCGACGGCCGCGGCCGCGTTGACCGCGACGAGCTTCTGCTCCTTGGTCCAGCCCTTGGACTCCTCGGCCGGACGCTCCGCCTCGGGCGACGGCGGCGGCAGCTCGCCGTGCCGGGTCGACGCGCACGCCATGCCGAGGCACGCGACGAGCAGCACGCTCCACCGGCGGCTCCCGACGGTGGCCTCCGCACCTGCCTCCGTCACCCGCCCGCTCCTCCGAAGTCCGCGCCCTTCACGATGAGGTACCCAACCTATCGGACGGGGCCCACAGCTTCCGCGGGCCCAACGACCGCAAGGTCGCCCATGCGGAGCCAAGGCTCCCGGTCTGGCGCGTGCGCGAGGCGGAACTCCTCCTTGACGACGATCACGCTGCGGCGGTCCTCCCGGAGCAGGTCCTTAAGATCGGTGTCCGGGGTGAAGAGGGGGCTTCGGCCCCACGCTTCGGCCTCCCGCGCGAGCCGCCCGGACTCCCCCGCGATCCGCACGGGCGCGTCGCAGTAGAACCCCATCGAGGGCAACGACATGCCCGCGAGGACGACGGGCGCCCCCGACCGGCGGGAACGCTCCGCGACCTGCCGCGCGAACTTCCGGTGGATGTGGAACACCTCCTCATGGACGTACGCGCTCTCGACCACCCCCCCGACGATGATCGCGGAGACGCCCGCGATGACGACCGCCCGCGGCAGCGCGCGGGCGACCCACACCCAGATCGCGCAGACGAGCACCGCGATGCCGAGGTGCCCCGCAACCGGGAGCGCCTCGCGGGCGCTCGCCGGCACCCCGGCAAGCGACGCCGCGACGGCGGCCGCGCCGCATATCGCGAGGACGATGCCCGGCCACCGGGCCATCATTCTCCTCGTCGCACCGAGCCGCACGCCCGCGAGGACCGCGACCGGCGGCACGCTGGAAAGGATGTAGGTCGGCAGGCGGCTCTTTGCGACCGAGAGCACCGCCAGCGGGAGGAGGAGCCAGAGGAGCAGCAAACGGCGGTCGCCCGGTCCGACCCTGCCGAGACCGCGCGGTGCGAAGATCGCGAATGGCATGAGGCCGATGGCGAGCGCGACCACGTAGATGTAGAAGGGCGCGCGGTGACCGCTGCCCATCGCGCGGCCGGCGAGCGCCGACGCCTGGTGCCCGAAGAACCCCGGGAAGCGGACTTCCATCGCCGCGAACCACGGGACCGTGGTCGCGAGGAGGAGCAGCACACGCCAAGGCCGCCACAGCTCGCGGAAGACGCCCGTACGGGCCAGGGCGAGGGGCACGACGGTGAAGAGGAGAACCATGTGGCCCTTCGCGAGGATCCCGAGGGCGAGCGCCACCGCCGCCAGGTCGAGGGCACGCGGATCCTCGTCGCGCAGGCGGCGGAAGACCGAGTGGTGGAAGAGCGTCGTCGCGGCGAGCAGGAACGGGTCGGTGTGGCATGCCACGCCGAACGCGACCGTGTAGGGCGCGACGAGGATCGCCAGCGCCGCCGGGGCCGCGGCCGCCTGCCCCGCGACCCGCCGCGCGATGCCGGCGGTCCAGATCGCGCTCGCGACGAGCGCAAGGAGTGCGCCCAGCCGCAGGGCAAGCTCGCACCGCCCGAGGAGCCGCAGGCCGAGGGCGCCCGCCCAGTACGCGAGCGGCGGTTTCTCGAGGTGCGGGATCCCGAGCCAGGTCGGTACGACCCAGTCCCCGCCCTCGGCCATCTCGCGGCAGATCTGCCCGTAGCGCGCCTCGCTCGGGTCCGCGACGCCCAAGAGCGCGGCGCGGGCGACGAGGAGCGGCAGCGTGAGGATCACGCACAAGGCCACCGCGCGCCGCGCCTCCGGGGAACCGGCCATCCGATGATCCTCCCCGTGCGGTCCAGAAGCGCAGCACCTCACTTGATCCGGCGGCGCAGCGGGCCGGGGATCCAGCGTGCGAGCGCCGCGAGCAGGAAGATCGCCTCCCTGAGCCGCGTCGGATCGCGGCGGAGGCACTCGACGAGGTGCCTTCGCGCGACCGCCCAGCGGCGGTTCTTGAGCGCGATGCGGCCCGCGTACGCGTAGACGCCCGTCAGGCACCGCCGGCGCTCTTGCCGGAGGAACCATGCCGGGAACCTCGCGCGGACGGCAGGGTTGCCGTAGATCGCCTCGAGCGCGAGCTGCAGGTCCTCGACGCGATCCCCCCGCGTCGCGGTGAGGCTCGTCGGGTGGCTCCGGTACTCGAGGACCGGCGGGCCGTGGAGATAGCGGAACCTCCCGACGAGCGCGAGGCGGCACCAGAACTCCCAGTCCTCGCCGACCGGGAGGCCCCGGAACCCCCCCGCCTCGTCGAGGTGACGCCGGCGGATGCAAGCCGCGCCCGGCGTGATGATCGGTGACCCGCGGAGCACCGCCGCGAGCACGTCGCCGGAGGCTCGCCGTCTGCCGAAGATCGGCCGTCGCGCGGCGCTCAGCCGCCGGCCGAGCTCGTCGATCGGCACGACTTCCCCGTAGGCCACCGCGAGCAGGGGGTCGCTCTCCAGCGGGCCGAGCAGGCGCGCGAGCGCGCCCCGAATGAGCCGGTCGTCGGCGTCGAGGAACACGACCGCGGGCGCCCGGACGTGGAGAAGACCCCGGTTGCGCGCGGCCGCGAGGCCTTCCGCCTTGCCGTCGGCGACGACGGTCACGCGCCGCGAAGCGTACTTCCGCGCCACCTCCCCGGAACCGTCGGTCGATCCGTCGTCGACGATCACGAGATCGCAATCGCATCCCTCCTGCGCGAGGACGCTCTCCACCGCTTCCGGGAGGTAGCGCGCCATATCGCGCACCGGGATCACGACGGAGCACCTCGGCGCCGGGGTCACCTCGCCTCCCCGTGGGGGCGGCGCACCCTGAACGGGCCGCCCCCGCACCCCCTCGCGCCTCCTTCCGCCCATCCGTGGCGCATGGCGCACGATGGTAACCGGCGACTTGACGGGCAGCGCCCCGCCGCGGATAGTCCGCCGCCGTGCGCCTCTCCGCCGTCGTGCCCGTCCTCGACGAGGAGCCGACGCTCGACGAGCTCCACCGTCGGCTCAAGGCCGCCCTCGCCTCGCTCGCGGCGGATCACGAGATCATCTTCGTGAACGACGGCAGCCGCGACGGCTCCCTCGAGCGGCTGCGGGCGATCGCCTCGAAGGACCCGCAGGTGGTCGTCGTGGACCTGCGCCGCCATTCCGGCAAGGCCGCGGCGCTCGCGGCGGGTTTCGCCGAAGCCAAGGGGCGCGTCCTCGTCACGATCGACTCCGACCTCCAGGACGTGCCGGAGGAGATCCCGAACCTCGTCGCGCGGATCGAGGAGGGCGCGGACTTCGTCACGGGGCGCAAGCGGTCGCGCCGCGATCCGTGGACGCGCCGCCTCGCGTCGCGCATCTTCAACGGCGTGGTCTCGCTCCTCGCGGGCACGAGGGTGCGCGACGTGAACTCGGGCTTGAAGGCGATGACGCGCGAGGTCGCGGCCGAGCTGCCGCTGCACGGCGAGATGCACCGGTTCCTTCCGGTCTTCGCGGCGGCCCGCGGCTTCCGCGTCGTGGAGGTCGACGTCGCGCACGAGCCGCGCCGCCATGGCCGCTCCCGCTACGGCTGGTCGCGATACGTGGCGGGGTTCCTCGACTCCGCGACCGTCCTCCTCCTGACGCGCTACGGGACGCGGCCGCTCCACCTCTTCGGCTGTTTCGGCCTCCTGGTCGCGTTGGCGGGCGGCGCCGTTCTCACCTACCTCGGCGTCGGCTGGCTCTTCGGCCAATGGATCGGCAACCGCCCGCTGCTCGTCTTCGGCGTCCTCTGCGTGCTCCTCGGCATCCAGTGCGTCTTCTTCGGCCTGCTCGCGGAGCTCGTCGTGGTCGCGGGCCGACGGCGCGAGACGGCGCCTGTCCGCGAGGTGATCCGGGGGAAGCGTGGCGCCTGACCCGACGCCCGCGGCGAGCGTCATCGTCGTGACGCGGGACCGGAGGCAGGAGCTCGCGGTCGCACTCGACTCCCTCGCGGCGCAGCGCGGCTCGTTCGAGGTGATCATCGTCGACGACGGGTCGGGCGACGGCACCGAGGCGATGCTTGCGGCGCGCGACGGGGTCGTCGCGATCCGCCGCGCGACGTCCGGCGGGCCCGGCCTCGCGCGCAACGACGGCGCCGCGCGGGCCCGCGGACGCGCCCTCGTGTTCCTCGACAGCGATTGCCGCGCGCTCGAGGGCTGGCTTCCCGCGATGCTCGCTCCGCTCGAGCGGCCGGAAGTGGGCGCGGTCGGGGGGGCGGAGGCGTTGGACCCGAAGGAACCTCTCCTCGGCCGCGTGTTCCACTTCGTCCTCACCTCGCCCCTGACCACGGGCCGCATCCGGGGGGGCCGCGGGGGCCGTGCCGCGAGGTACCGGCCGCGGAGCTACTCGCTTGCCGTCCGCCGCGCGGACTTCGAGCGTGCGGGCGGGTTCGCCCTCTTGCGCCACGGCGAGGACATCGACTTCGCCGCCCGCATCGAGCGGCTCGGCCTCCGTCTCGTCCACGCTCCCGACGCGCGCGTCCACCACCGCCGCCGGGCCACGTGGCGCGCCTTCGCCGCCCAGCTCTTCGCGATGGGGCGTGCGCGGAGCGCGCTCGCTCGCATGGACCGGAGGCATCTTGAGCCCTTCTACCTGCTGCCGCCCTTGGGCCTTCTCGTCGCGGCCGCCCTCTTCGGCGCGGCGGTCGTCTTCCCGCCCTCCCGGGTCGCGGCGGCCTCCGTCTCCGCGGCGCTCGCCGCCTACCTCGTTGTCGTGGGCATCGCGGCGGCGCGTGCGCTGCGGACGGCAGCCGCCGCCCCCCTCGCCCCCCTCGCGTTCCTCGTCCAGCAGGCATCCTATGGCGCGGGCTTCCTGCGCGGCCTCGCGGGAATGGCCGCGTGAGGAACCGCTTCGCGCTCCCGCTCCTCCTTGGCGCCTCCTTCGCGCTCTACGGGAACTCTCTCGCCGGCGGGTTCGTCTTCGACGACCTGACGACCTTCAGGAAGGACCGGATCCGCGGGCTGTCGTTCCTCGATCTCGTGCACGACTACCGGCCGCTCCGCTACCTCTCGCTCCGGATCGACGAGACGTTCTTCGGCGACCACCCGTCGGGCTACCACGTGGTCAACACGATCCTTCACGGGATCACGTCGTTCGCGGTGTTCGTCGTGTTGCGCCGCCTCGCCGGGCCCGTGGCCGCGCTCGCCGGCGCGCTCCTCTTCGTCGCGCACCCGGTCCACACCGAATGCGTCGCGTACATCTCGGGGCGTCGCGACATCCTGACCACGCTCTTCTTCCTCCTCGGGTTCCTCGCCTGGATGACCTTTTGCCGCACGTCGCGTCGGCCCTGGCTCCTCGCGTACCTCGCGCTCTACGGGCTGGCGCTAAGCGCGAAGGAGATGGCCGTCACGCTCCCTGTCGTGTGCGGGCTCCACGACGTGCTCCTCGACCCTGCGGGCTTCCGGCGTCGCCTCCGCGTGCACGTCGGCATGGGCGTGCTCGCCGCCGCGGCGGCCGTCTACGTCGCGCTCTCCCGGGCCGCGCGGCAGGAGCATTGGCACGGCGGATCCATGGGTGCCAACTACGCCATCTCCGCGCGCCTCGTCGTCCACTATGCCATGCTCCTCGTCTTCCCGCTCCGCCTCCTCGGCGACTACAGCTACGAGGCCTTTCCGCTGAGCCGCTCCTTCCTCGAGGCGCGCGCGCTTCTCTCGGCCGCGGCGGTCGCGGCCGGCGTCGGCGCGGCCTATGGGTTGCGCCGACGGGCCCCGCGGGTCGTTTTCGGGATCGGCTGGTTCCTGGTCACGCTGCTCCCGGTCCTCCAGATCAAGCCCTTCCATGAGATCGCGGCGGAGCACTACCTCTACCTGCCGTCGGTCGGCTTCTGCCTCCTCGCGGGCCTCGGGTTCGACCGGCTCCGCGCCCGGGTCGGACCCCGCCTCGCGTGGATCCCGCTCGGTGTCGTCCTTGCGCTGTTCGCCGTGCGCACGGTGGTCCGCAACGCCGACTGGCGGGACAGCGAGACCTTCTGGCACAAGACGCTCGAGACGGCCCCGCGATGCGCGCGGGCGCACTTCAACGTCGGCATGGTCCACGCCCAGCGCACCGAGTGGAGCGAAGCGGCCGCCTCCATCCGACGCGCGCTCGCGATCAGGCCGGAGTACCTCCTCGCTCGGTACCAGTTGGGGAGGATCTACGGCTTCCTGGGTCGCCCCGACGACGCGCGGGAGCAGTTCGAGGAGGCGCTACGGCTCGCGAAGACCGCGGAGTCGCCGTCGGTCGACCCCGGCGCTCTCTGCGTCCACCTCGACCGGCTCCACGAGGCGATCGCGTTCTACGAGCGGCGGCTCGCGAAGGGGGACCACACCCGGACCGCGCTGCGGGCGCTGCTCGGCTGCCAGCGGGCGCTCGGGGTCAAAGCGGGGCGAGCGGGGCGCGTCGACGAGGCCCAGCGGCGCTACCGCAGCGCGCTCGGGGCCGCGGAGCAGCTGCTCCTCCTCACGCCGTGCGATCCGGACGTCCTCCGCGAAGCCGCGGAGCTGGCCTCGGCGCTCGGGGACCGCAGCCGGGCCGAGGAACTGCGGAAGCGCGCCGACGCGGCCCGGCGCCCCCCACGCTGATGGACCTGACCGTCATCGTCCCCGCTCGCGACGAGGAGCGCAGGATCGCCCGGTGCCTCGGCGCGCTCCGTGCGCAGGCGCGCGCGGGCGTGGAGGTGATCGTCGCGGACGACGGCTCGGCCGACGCGACCGCGCGCGTGGTCCGGGACGGCTTCCCCGAGGTCCGCCTCCTGCGGCTCGAGGCCCGCGGCAGCGCGGCCGCGCGCCGATCGGCGCTCGCGGAGGCGAGGGCGCCGCGCGTCGCGTTCCTCGACGCGGACTGCGTCCCGGACCTGGGCTGGGTCGAGGCCGCCGCCCGCGGGCAGGGCATCGTCATGGGTCGCGTGCGGGCCGAGCCGACGTTCCGCGCACGCCTCCTCCACCTCCTCGACTTCGGCGAGTTCCTGGGCACCGCGCCGCGAGCGCTCCGGAACTTCGCGCTGCTGAACGTGGCGGGGCCGACGGACCTCGTCCGGCAGGAACCCCTGCCGGACCTCCCCCACAGCCACGATCGCCTCTGGTCCTGGAGGCTCTTCCGCTCCGGCCACGCCATCCGCTACGACCCCTCGCAATCCGTGCTTCACGCGCCGCCGCTCTCCGCAGGGGGGTTGTTGCACCGCCGCGTGAGCTACGCCCGGCGCTTCATCGCCGCACGCCGCGCGGACCCCACGCTCCCGGGCGGGCGCCTTCTGCGCCTCGGCCCGTTCGCCGCGCCGCTCCTCGCGGGCGGCCGGCTCTGGCGGGATGTCGGCCGTCTGCTGCACGCGCGCCGCGCGCTCGGGATCGGCCTCTCCCTGCCCGTCTACGCCGCGGCGCTCGCGCTCTCCCGCGCCTTGGATGCGCTCGTCTTCGCGCGCGACACCCTCCGTCGCGCCTAGCCCGCGGTAGTCACGAGGAGCGCGAGCATCCTGCCGACAATTCGGGCCAGGTCCGGACCGTCCGGGAGGTCCGGAGCCCTTTGCGCCGCGGCTTGCGGGTCCGCCGAGCATCACGCGAAGCCGAGAATGCCGTCCGCCAAGCCTTCGACGAGCTGTCGCCGGCTCTCCGGATCGACACGGCGCGGGAGCGCCGGCGTCGGGTTGGCGTCGAGGAGGACCGGCGCCCCGTCGTGCATCACGAAGTCGAGCTTCCCGTAGTCGAGGCCGAGGCGTCGCCGTTCGGCGACGATCTCGTCCGGGATCGGGACCGCGCCCTCCAGCGACGAATCGAACCGGACGACGGGGTCCGTGCCGGACCGTCGCAGGCAGACGTGGCGATCCCCGAAGAAGGAGTAGTACCGCACGAAGCAGCGCGCGCCTTCGCGCTCGAGCATGAGCCGCTCGACGACCAGGTGAGCGTTCCGGAAGACCTCCGCCGGCACGTCGCGGGCCGACGCGAACACGGGACACCGGTACGGATCGAGGTACCTCGCGCGGCCGAGCCCGAAGAGCCCCGGCGCCGCCCGCGCGAGCCGCGGCGCGAGGCGCGCGAGCGTTCCGTGAAGCCACGACCTCGCCCCGGCCTCGCCAAGCCCCCCGTGGTTCCGGTCGGTCTTCACGATCACCGGTCCCTCGTAGCCGTCGCCCTCGCGGACGAGGTTCCTGCTGATGCGCCGCTTCGACATGTCCCGCGCGAGGCGGTTCACGACGCGCGGGTGCGCGTCGAGCACCTCGCCGTACTCGCGGGGCAGGACCGTGAGGTCGATGTGGGGAATCAGGATGTCCGCATCGATCCGTGCGCGCGGCCCCCAGACCCGGTCCACCCGGATGCCCTGCTCCTCCCAGCGCCGCGCGAGCGCCCAGATCCGGTACCCGCGCCGCTCGATCCCGCGCTGCCGCTCGTGAAGCAGGATCGCCACGCGCAACGCCATCGTGCTCAGCCGTAGAGCGCCTGGGCGCGCGTGTAGAACTCGATGTCGCCGTCACCGTGCTCGGGCGGGCCGATCCCCGACGCCTTCCAGCCGCCGAACGGCGCCTCCACGGCCGCGTCGGCCGTCGCGGCGTCGAGCTTCAGCACCCCCGCCTCGGCATCCTCGAGGAAGCGCGCCCTTCGGTCGACCGACGAGGAGAAGAGCGCCGCGACAAGGCCCTGCCGCACGCCGTTCAGGAGCCGCAGCGCGTGGGCGAAGCTCTCCGCTCGCTGGACGACGAGCACCGGGCCGAACGTCTCCTCCTGCACGATCTCCGCCGACGGGTCGTCGCAGAGCACGATCGTGGGCGGAAGGTAGGGGGCCGGGGGGGCGGTGTCTTGCGGGACGATCACCGCGCGCGACGAGGCCCGCGCGCGCTCGATCGCCCCTGCGACGCGCGCGGCGGCATCCGCCGACACGAGCGGGCCCACGTGCGTCGCGGGATCCTCGGGGTCGCCGACCGCGAGCGAGCGTGTGGCGTTCGTCAGGCGTGCGACGAAGTCGTCCGCGCACGCCCCGTCCACGATCACGCGCCGGTTCGCCGTGCAGCGCTGCCCCGCCTGCCCGAACGCACCCTCCGCGATCCGTGCGGCAGCGCGGTCGAGATCGGTGTCCGACCAGACGATCGCCGCGTTGTTGCCGCCGAGCTCGGCCTGGAGCGGCACGTGCCGCCGGGCCGCGATCTCCTGGGCGACAGCGCCCGCGGCGGCCGAGCCGGTGAGCGAGATGGCCCGGACCCGCTCGTCCTCCATGAGCGAGCGGGCGACCTCCGCGTCTCCCGCGACGATCTCGAGGATCCCTGTCGGCGCGCCGGTCGCGGCGAAGAGCCCGGCGAGGCGGGCCGCGATAGGCGCCGCCGCGGGCGCGGGCTTCCACACCGCCGTGTTCCCGCACGCGAGCGCCGGCCCGATCTTCCCGAGCGGGATCGCGACCGGGCTGTTCCACGGGGTCACGAGCCCGACCACGCCGTGGGGCCGCCTTCGCGCGCGCGGGCCGCCGGGGCCCGGGGCCCGGTCCACGGTCCCCGCATGCCGGGCGGCCGCGCGCAGGAGGGCCGCGGCCCGTTCGATCTCGGAGACACCGTAGCGCACCGGCTTCCCCGTCTCCCTGGCCATCCGCGCCACGAGCGCCGTCGCGTCCGCCTCGATCGCGGATGCGAACCGGTCCAGGAGCGCGGCGCGCTCGGATGCCGGCGCGCGGCGCCACAGGGGCCACGCGTCGTGCGCGGCCTGCACGCCGCCGCCGCGCGCGGTCTCGGGCGTGGCCCCCGAAGCCCCCCCGGAGAGCGTGGCGAGGATCGCGTCCACCGGGAGGAACCGCGCCGCGCGCGCCGCCAGCCAGCGGCGGGTCGCGGCGGCATGCAACGGATCGTGGCTCGCGACCGCGTCGCCTGCGATGAGAACGGCGAATCCGCGCTGGTACGCGTCGAGGACCGTCGCCCGGATGCACCCGTGCAGGTGGACGCCCGCGACGAGGATCGTGTCGATCCCCGCTGCCCTGATCGCATCCTCGAGCGCGGGCACGCCGAACGCGCTGAAGAACGTCTTGTGGAAGACGCGCTCCGCGGGGACGGGCACGACCGCCGGCGGCGCGCGGCTGCCCTCGGTGCCCTCGACGCACGCGCCAAGACCCGCCCGTTCCCAGTGGGGCATCGGACGGCCGCCCTTGGCGACCGTCGTGTGCACGTGGAAGACCGGGACGCCGCGCGCCCTGCAACCCCGGAGCAGCGCGGCCGCGCGCTCGACGACCTCGCCGGCGGACGGCTCGAGGCCCTCGGCCCGCAGGAAGTCGTGCTGGAGATCGACGAGAAGGAGCCCGGCCCTCATCGGACGAGAACCGGGTCGCGGCGCCCGGCAAGGCGTCGGACCGACTCGGCGATCCGCTCGCCCATCTCCGCCGTGCCCACGAGCGACGCGCCGGGGATCATCACGTCGAACGTCCGGAATCCGCGCGCCCAGGCGTCCTCGAGCGCCGCCTCGAGGAGCGCGGCCGCGTCGTCGAGGCCGAGGCTCTCCCGGAGGAGCATCGCGAGCGAGAGCACCTGGCCTGCCGGGTTCGCGCGCCCGGACCCGGCGAGGTCCCGTGCGGCGCCGTGGTTCGTCTGGTAGACCGCGGCGCCCAAGGGCGAGAAGTTGCCGGAGAACGAGGCGCCGCGCGAGCCGAGGAGCACCGCGCCGAGGTCGACGAGGATGTCGCCGAGCATGTTCGGCGCGACGACCACGTCGAGGTCGCGGGCGTGCTGCACGAGCTTGTAGGCCGCGTAGTCGACGTCGAGGCACGCGAGCTCGACCCCCGCGGCGCGGGCGGCGTCCGCGGCGCAGTCGCACCAGAGCCGGCTGATCGAGGGGACGCCGCCCGGCTTGACGATGACCGCCATCCGGCGGCGGCGCGACATCGCAAGGCGCGCGCCCACGGCGAGGATCCGGCGGACCTCCGGCTCGCTGTAGCGGAAGGCGTGCTCGGCGACGCGGCCGCCCGGCCCCGACGTCTCGCCCCAGCGCCCCTGGTAGACGCCGCCGGTGTTCTCGCGCACGACGAGGATGTCCACGTCCGCGAGGAACTCCGGACGGAGCCGCGAGGCCCCTCGAAGCGCGGGCGACGGCCTGAGCGGGCTGACCTTGCAGAAAAGGTCGAATCGCCTCCGAAGGTCGTAGACGAAGCGGCCGCCGAAGGGGCCGCAGAGGACCGGACCGCCCGCCGCGAACGTCTCCGCGCAGAAGGCGCTGGCCTCCTCGAAGCCCGGGTTCCGCGGGCCGCGGCGCACCTCCGCGCACGCGATCCCGCACGCCTCGAGGGCGACAATGGCCTGCAGCGCGACGCCGACGACCTCGGGGCCGATGCCCTCGCCCTCGAGCACGCCGACGACGCGCGATCCGGCCGGCCCTCCGGGGCCTGGGACTTTCGGGAGGACGTCTCTCAGGTGCGACATGATGCGGATCGCGAAACCCCCGTAGGGGCCGGGATGCTAGCCGCCCCCCGTGCCCCGGGTCAAGCGCGCTTGGACGCGACATCGCGCCGCACGGTATAAACCCTGCGGCGTGGGGGGCTTGTTGCGGCTGAGTCAGGACCTCGAGGCGCTTGTGCTTCAGCGCCCCGCCCCCCTCGTCCGGTGCGCGCGCATCTCGCGCCACGGCGCCGCGCGCGAGACGCGCGACACCTTCCGGCTCGACTTCGCGGACGGCGTCACCCTCAAGGGACGCGTCCTCGGATCCCCCGCGGCGGCGACGAGAGTCGAAACCGTCGTCCGGCGCCTCGACCCGCAGCGGTTCCCGAGGGTCGTCGCGCGCCGCGGAGCCGCGGTCGTCGAGGAGTGGATCCCCGGCGAAACGCTCGACGTGCAGCCCGCGCGGGAAGATCACCTCCGCTGGGCCGCCGAGACCCTCGGCGGCATCCACCGCTTGCCCCCGCCGGTCCGGCGCCCCCCCTTCTGGCTGCGCGCGCGGCAGGCGCTCCTCGCCTACCACCTGCTCCGGCTCGCCGATGCGGGCGCGCTCCCCCGCCGCGACGCCCTGCGTCTCGGCGATCTGGCGTCGGCGGCCGCACCGAAGGAGACGGAGTACGGCCTCATCCACCGCGACGTGTGCCCCGAGAACATCGTCATCGACCCGAAGGGCAGGCTCTACTGCGTTGACAACGCCGCGGCGCGCGGTGGCGCCCCCGACGAGGATCTCGCGCGCACGTGCTACCGGTGGCCTCTGGACGCCCGGTCGTCGGAGATCTTCCTCACGGCCTACAGCGCCTTCCGCGACCCGAACGGCTTCGTTCGGCACCGGCGATTCTGGATGGTCGCGGCACTCTCGCACGCGAGCTGGATCCGGCACTCCCGGGGCTATCTCCGCGCCGACGTGCCGCTGCGGAGGCTCATCGCGGAACTCGGCGAGGCCGACGCGCAGGTCCCATGCTTCGCATCGCGTACGACTCGCTCGTGATCGCGGCACGCTGCGCGGACACGGCCCCTCTTGCGTGGCTCGGGGAGTTCCTCGGCGCGACCTTCGACCCCGCGTCCCCCTCCGCACCCCCCGATCACGCGATCGCGCTCGAATTCGGCGCCGCCGCCCCCGCGGCCGCGGGCTTGGCCGAGCCGCTCGACTGCTTCTCCCTCGACGGCGAGTTCCTGTCGCTCCCGGCGCGCCGCGGACCCCAAGGATCGCTCGCGATCCGCGACGACGCGCAAGGCATCTCCTATGACGTGCGCGGCCGCGATGTGACGATCCTCGCCCCCGCGGACGGGCCCGCCGCGCGCCTCGCGCTCCTCCGCGTCGCGCGCGAGCTCGCCACGGCGCATGCGCTCCGGCTTGGCCACCTGCACGTGCATGCTGCCGCCGCATCCTTCGCGGGCCGCGTGGTCGCGCTCTCCGGGCCGCGCGGATCCGGCAAGACCTCGCTCCTCCTCCACCTCCTTCTCGGCGGCGGCGCGGCCTATGTCACGAACGACCGGCTCTTCGTGGACGTCGAACGGGGCGTCGCCCGCGGGATGCCCACGATCGTGAGCCTGCGCGAGGACACGCTCGCGCGGTTCCCGGCCTTCGCCCAGCGGCTTCGCGAGAGCGGCTACGCCCGCGAGCGCACGATCGCGGAGACCCGCGACCCGGCCCGCTGGCGACCCAACGTGTCGCCCGCCCAGCTCTGCGCGCTCGCCGGCGTCCCCGAGACCGGCGCCGGCACGCTCGGCGTCGTCGTCTTCCCGTCGCTCGCCGGGGAGGTCTCGACCTTCGCCGTGCGCGCGCTCGACCCGGCGGAAGCGGCGCGCCGGCTGCGTCGCGGCCTCCTCCTCGCCGCGCTGCCGGAACGCCCCGCGACCGCGTTCGCTGGGGGCACGCGCCCGCGCGACAGCTCGGAACTCGACCGCCTCTGCCGCGATCTCGCCGCACGGGTTCCCTGCCTCGAACTGCGCCTCGGACCCCATGCCTACGAGGGCCCCGCGGTCCGGGACACAATCCTGGAGTGCGTCCGGTGATGCTCCGGGAGAACCTCGCCTTCGTCGCCGCGGCGCTCCGCGGAGGGGACGCGATGCCCAGCCCGGACGTGGCGCGCTTCGCGTGGAAGCACTCCGTCGGGGAGATCCTCGACAGCCTTCTCGAGGGAACCCGGCTGCGTGACCGTGTGCCGGAAGACGCGCTCGCCGCATTTCGCGCGGCGCGACGCCGGCAGGCGGACCGCAGCGCGCGGCTCCTCGCGGCCCTCGGGCGCATTGTCGCGGCCCTGCGCGAGGCGCGCGTCCCCTGCATCGCCCTCAAGGGGCTCGGTCTCGGCGCGCGGTTCTACGGCGGACTCGACCGACGCGCGACGAGGGACCTCGACCTCCTCGTCGCCGAAGGGGACGTTCGCGCGGCGGAGCGTGCCCTCGCGGCGCTCGGGTTCCGCCGAGCCTCGATCGTGCCGTCCCGGCGGCTCGCGATGACGTTCACGCACGCCTTCGACTACCAGGGCGGCGGCGTGACGGTCGACCTCCACTGGACGATCGCCCGCCATCCTTCCTACCGGTTCGATCTCGGGGGGCTGCGGGGGCGGCGCGAGAGCCGCGCGATCGGCGACGTCGTGGTGGACCAGCCCTCCGACGAGGACGCGCTGGCGCTCGGCGCCCTCGCGGCCTTCCGCGACGTCCAGCGCGGCGCGCTCCGTGCGCGCGCTCTCGTGGACCTCTACCGGATCGCAGCCGCCTGCCCGCAACTCGACTGGGACGCGTTCCTCGCCCGCCGCCGCGCCGAGGGGACGTACCGGATCACCGTCAACGTCCTCGCGCTGCTGCTCCATGCCCTCGACGCGCGCGCCGCTCTGCCTGCCGTCGCCGCCGCGGCGGACGCGGCACGAGCCGACGTGCACGTCGATGCGAAGACGTGCTTCCGGCTGCTCGACCCCGCGCCGTTCGCGCTCCGGAACCGGCTCTTCGCGATCCGCCTCTACGACTGCCCGGTCGCACGTTCGTTCCTCTGGTGGCTCCTCTCGATGCCCGTGCGCGTGCTCGCGTACCGGAGCTGGCGGCGACGCCCGCGGCGAAGGGAGTGACGGGCGCCGCGATGACCCGATCCCGGCGCCTCCTCGCGAACCTCCTCGTTCTCGGGATCGTCGCCGGGAGCGCCGCGGCGATCGCGACCGGCCGCGAACTCTGGCCCTTTTCGCCGTACCCGATGTTCTCCGGCGTCCACCGCGAGACCACCGTCGCGCGGCACTGGATCTACGGCGTGCTCCCCGACGGCCGCGAGGTCCCGCTGTCCGACCGCCGCTTCTTCCACCCGCTGCGCCCCGCGCAGCTCGAGGCCGCGTTCGCGCGCCTCGGACCCGCGGAGCGACGCGAAGGCCTCGACGACATCCTCTCGCGGTACGAGGCCCGACGCGCCGCGGGCCGGCACGGGGGCCCGCGGGTCACCGGTCTCCGCCTGTACCGGATGACGTTCGAGCTGGAGGCCGACGCGGGGAACCGGGATCGACCCCTCGCCCGCGAGCTCCTGGCCGAGGCGCCCGGGGAGACGCGGTAGGTGCGCGCCGCCTGCGAGCGCTTCCTCTTCGCGCCCGCCGCGCCTGCGGGCCTCGGCATCACGCGCGCGCTCCTCTACGGGGGTCTCCTCGCGCTCTACGCCCGGACCGGTTTCGCGGACTACGCCGACGTCTCCGAGGTCTTCCGATGCGAACTGTGGTTCCGCCCGCCGGTCGCGCCCGAGGCGTGGCTGGTCGCGGCCCACCGCGTGTGGCTGGTCGCGCTCGCGCTCGCCTGTGTCGGGATCTTCTCCCGCGCCGCGATGGCGATCTCCTTCGCGCTCGGCACGTACCTCTTCTGGATCGACGGCAGCTTCGGCCGCGTCCACCACAACGAGCTGCCCGTGGTCCTCGCCCTCGGCGTCTTCGCCGCGAGCCGCGCAGGCGATGCGTTCTCGCTGGATGCCCTGCGGCGTCGCGCGCGCCCCGAGCCCTCCGGCGAGTACCGATGGCCCCTCCGGGCGGTCCAGATCGCGCTCGCCCTCGCCTTCCTCGCCGCGGGCATCGCGAAGCTCCGCAACGGCGGGCTGGAGTGGATCACCACCGACAACCTACGCCTGCAGTTCCTCGGGCGGAGCTACTCCCTCGTGCCCGCGAGCGGGCGGAATCTCCTCGTCGCGCGCATGCCGCTCCTCTGCAACGTGCTCGCCGCGGCGACGGTCGCGTGCGAGCTCCTCTATGGCCTCTCGCTCGTGAGCGCCCGCGCGCGCATGATCCTCGTCCCCGCCTCGCTGGCGATGATCCAGGGGTTCGCGACCTTCTTCGGCCCGCGCTTCACGACCTTCATGCTCCTGAGCGTCGTCTGGCTGCCGTGGGACCGCTTGCTGCGGCACCGACCCCGCGGATCAGGGTCCTCGGTGTAATGTCCGGAGCAACGTCCGCACCTGCTCCTTCAAGGGGGAGTGCCGGCCGTGCCCGTTCTCGATCGACTTTAGGAGGAACTCCGCGCCGCCGCCGAACTTGTTCCGCTCCTGCGGCAGCTCAAGGACGCGGTGGTCCGTGCGGACGACCCCGAGCGGCTCCCCTCCCGCGCGCACCCTCTCCACCTGCTCGAGGAGGAGCCGCCGGTAGAGCGCGATGCCCTGGTCCGACGAGCCGAGCGTCTCGCGCGTGCGGTCGGCAATCTCCCCCTGCGTGACCCACACCATGATGTCGCCGCCGTCCACGAAGTCCACGATGAACTGGCCGCGCGCGTCGCGCCACGGCACGTCGTACAGCGGGATCCGCTCCTGCGCGGGCATCGTCACCCCCTCGAACCGGTAGCACGACACCCAGAGGTGCCAGGTGTGCGTGTCGTCGACGGGAACTCGGATCTGGAGGCGCGACCGCCCGTGCTCGCCCACACGGAGCGCGTTGGGGAAAAGGAGCGGGTGGCCGACGGCCCAGTCGTCGTCCTCCTCCGACCCTCCCTCGAGCACCCTCCGCTTCATGATCCCGTACTCGAACACGTCGAAGCCGATCTTCCGGTGCGGCCGCAGGTACTGCGGCGGCGCGCCGTCCTTCACGTGCGAGAGGTGGTGTCCGTGGAGCCACTCGGTGTGGTGCGGATCGACGCTGTTCTCCATGATCTGGAGCCAGTTGCACGGGAGAAGCGCTTGGCCGATGTCGCGGAGCGCGTTGTCCCACGCGAGCACGTCCCAGCGCGGCAGTTGCGGGGCGGGCTGCGGGCCCAAGTAGGCGAAGACGAGTCCGCCGAGCTCCTGCGCGGGATAGGCGACCGCGCGCACGCGCCGCAGCAGGGGTGTGTCCGGGGGCTCCGGGGGCGCCTCGAGGCACCGGCCGTCGGGCGCGAACTTCCAGCCGTGGTACGCGCAGCGGATGCCGTCGGGCTCGCAGATGCCCTGCGCGAGCGACGTGCCGCGGTGCGGGCAGCGCTCCGCGACGACGCCGTAGCCGTCCTGGTGTCGGAAGACGACGAGATCCTCGCCGAGGAGCCGCATCCGCTTCGTCGGCCGCGCGTCGAGCTCCACGACCGCGGCCACCGGCTGCCAGTAGCGGCGGAGCAGGTCTCCCATCGGCGTGCCAGGGCCGACTCGGGTCAGCAGATCCTGATCCTGTTCGGTCATGGACGGGATTCTAGCGAAGGCCGCGGGCGAGCACCTCGAGCAGCTCGCGCGTCCGGCGCGCGCCGTCGAGCGCGATCGTGGGCGCGGGTCTCGGGCGATCGAGCGCATGCCGGATCGCCTTGGCGAGGCGCTCCGGCGTAGCGTCCTCCGGCGCGAGCGTGTCGAGCACCCCCAGCTCGGCGAGCCGCCGCGCGCGCAGCCGCTGGTCCGACATCCGCGGCGACGGCACCACGAGCGCGCGGGCGCGCGAGAGCAGGATGTCCGCGCAGGTGTTGTAGCCCGCGCGGCTGACCGACAGGTCCGCCGCGGCCATCCACGACGCGAGGTCGGGCGTGAACCGGCGCACGTCGCCGACCGCCGCGAGCCTCGCGAACGTCTCTTCGGGCGCGTACGGACCCGTAAAGGCGGTGATCTCGCGCCCATCCCCGAACAGCCGCCGCGCCTCGAAGCACGCCCCGAGCAGCTCGTCCGCCTCGACCCCGCCCCCCGCGCTCACGAGGATCCGCCGCTCGGGCGTCCGGGTTCCCGGGGCCCTCCCGCACACATAGCCCGTGTATTCGACCGGCACCGGGATCCGGCCCGCCCACGGAAGCTGCTCCTTGAGACGGGTGACCGCCGGATCCCCGTGGATCAGCACCGCGTCGAAGTGCCGCGCGAGCGCCTCGCACGCCCGCTCGTCGCTCCCGAGCGCGATGTCGCGGTGCGAGCAGATGACCCGCGCCGGCCCCGCGGCCTCGATCGCCGCCAAGGCCTCCCCCTCGAGCTCCCACTTGCTGAAGGGGAAGTGCTCGACCATAAGGACATCCGGCGAGATCCGCCGGACGGCGGCCGCGAGGAGGCCTTGGCGCTCGCCGAGCGGCGCCCCGACGACCCGGCCCTTCTCGCGCCAGAGGGGCGGCAGGTCGACGAACCGGACGCCCGGCGCGTCACGCGCGCCCTCGAACGGCCGGATACCCGCCGCGAGGTGGACCTCGTGCGCGGTCGCGAGCTCGCGCGCGATCGCGAGCGTGCGCGTGTAGTGGCCGAGACCGGTGAGCGGCTGGCAGTAGAGGACGACGCGCACGGATGCAGGGTATCAGCTTGAGAGGGCCCGGGGGCGTTGGTAGAAGAACGGGATGCTCGACAACCGGTGGACGCGGTGGGCCGCGGCAAAGGTCGAGGACGACCACAACCGCCTGCTCGGCTCGCGGGCGACGATGCGGCTCGCGCGCGCGTTCAACAGCGTGAAAAACCGGCGGTGCGTGCGGTTCCGCGAGGGGCAGCGCCTCCGGCTCGAGGAACTCGTCCGGGAGAACGGCGCGCCGCGCGTGCCGATCGTCGAGATGCGCGACGGCTGGGTGATCGACACGTCGCGGTCGCTCCCCCACCTCGACCGGATGGTCGCGGACGCCCAGGAGATCATCGCGGAACGCGCCGGGGCCGTCCGCGGCGGGGGCAGCCGCGAGTTCTTCCAGCAGATCGTCACCGACGCGCACATCGCGCGTTACCCGTCGATCCTCGACTTCGCGACCTCGTCCGACGTGCTCCTGCCCGCGATCCGGTATCTCGGGTTCATCCCGGCGCTCTCGACGGCGAAGCCTCTCGGCGTCCGGCTCGCGGAGTCGGACCAGCGGTTTGTGCCCGACTGGGACGGGAAGTACCGGGCGAGCCAGCTCTTCCACTGCGACTACCACGACACGCCGATGGTCTACGTGATCGTGTGCCTCAGGGACGTGACGCGCGAGTCCGGGCCGTTCTCGTTCCTCCCGATCTCCGCCTCGGACCGGGCCCGCGCGGCGCTCGGCTACCACCGGCGCGGCGTCCCCTACCGGATGAGCGACGACGAGGTCTTTTCCGCCGTGGACCGGAAGGAGCTCGTGGAGTTCGCGTACCCCGCCGGGACGGTGCTCTTCCTCGACAGCAGCCGTTGCTTCCACTACGGCAGCCGCGACTGCGTGAAGCCGCGCTACCTGATGATGTACGCCTACGTCTCGGTCCGGCGCACCGACTTCACCGACCTCCTGCGCCGCGAGAGCGATCGGCCGCTCGTCGACCCCGAGACGCGCGACCGGCGGATGCGCTATCCGGTGAAGCCCGGCGACTCGCTGCTCCGGCGGATGGCGCTCGACCGGGAGCTCGCGGCGCCGTAGAGCCGCCTCCGAACGGCGAAGACCGTGACGCACGTCGCCACCGCGGCGAGCGCGATCCACTGGTGGAAGGTGAGGCCCCCCGCGACCGGCGCGTGGTTCGCGCGAAGGAACTCGAGGACGAACCGGAGCGCGCCGTACCCGACGCCGAAGACGAGGAACGCTTCGCCCGGGACGCGACGCCACCCTTGCGCGACGAGCACGAGGCCGAGCACTGCCAGCGCGCCCAGGGATTCGTAGAGCTGGACGGGGTGGCGGCCTTCGTGCGCCCACGGGAGACCGGTCGGCGTCCCGACGCAGCAGCCCGCGAAGAAGCAGCCGACGCGGCCCAGCGCCGTGCCGAGGGCCATCGACGGCGCGAAGGTGTCGCCGACGCGGCCCAGGACGAGCCGGTGCCCGAGGCCATAGGCGACCCCCCCGCCGACCCCCGCGAACAGTGCGCCGAAGAGCGCCCGGTTCCCCCTAGGCCCCCCTCCGATCCACCCGAGAAGCCACGCGCCCAAGAGACCCCAGGCGACGAGGAGCGGCGTCATCCGGTCCACGTGGACCGGATCGATCTCCGCGCGCCGCCGCGCGAGCCACCATCCCGCGACCAGCGCCGCGAGCAGGAACGCGCCGTACGCGGTCACCCGATCACGCTCTCGAAGATGGCCTTCAAGAGCGCCTTGTCCGTCACGCGCGCGTAGCGGGTGGTCATCCAGAAGAGCCCGTCCTTGCCGAGGTTCTCCGCAAGGACCCTCCGGAGAAGCGCCCGCGCCTCCTCCTCCGACGGCGGCTTCGTCCCCGTGGCCGGCGCCTCGTACTCGATGTGGCCGGGCAGCATCTTGAGGGGCGCCAGCGCTCCGAAAGCCGGGTTCACGGACTGCACCTCGACCTTCGTCCCGTCCTCGGAGAGACTCAGCGCCGCGACGACGAAGCCGGGCGGTCTCGCGTCGCCGACGGCCTCGCGGAGGTAGAGCGGCTGCGCCGTGACGAATGTCCGGCCCTCGATCGTCGCGAGCCACGCCTTGTACAGGCCCTCGCCGGGCTTCAGGCGGATGCCGTCGTCCGCGCGTTCGACGTTGACCGACCGGAGCACGTACGCGCGACCGTCGAACGGCAGCAAGGCGACGACCCCGCCTTCGGACCCGTCGTCCTGGATCTCCCTCCAGACGCCGACGAGGCGCGGATCGATCTTGCTCGTCTCCGGGTCGCCGACGCCGACCGGCAGGCAGGCGTCGAGGAACAGGATCACCGCGGCAAGCGGCAGGGCAAGAAGGAGCGGGGCGAGCTGTTTCGGGCGCGGCATGGCATGGACCTCCGCACACATCTTCCCATGTGTGGAGAGGGGGCCTCGGGGGCCCGGTGCGGAGGCCTAGCGCGGGGCCAGGATCGCGAGAGCCTGCGCGGTCGCGTAGGCGCGGCCGATCATCTGGTGGTCCATGAACGTACCGTCGCCCTCGCGGGCGGCAAGGACGGCCGCCCGCACGAACGCACGGACGCGGTCGCGGGTCTTCCCGTCCACGAGACCCGCGGCGTCGAACGCGTTCCGGTGGGCGAAGAAGAAGTAGTAGCCGCCGTGGCCGCGCGCGTTGAAGTAGTCGTAGAGCTTTTTCGTCGGCGGCCGCAGTTCGGCCGCGAACTTCTCGAAGCGTCCGAGCGCCGCCGCGAGCTTCCTCGCGTCGCCGTGGCCGGTCGAGAGGAGCGCGTGCTCGCAGAGGGAATCCCGCGCGATCGACCCGTGCTCCGTGGTCATCCACTCGTGGCCGGTCATCGTCGAGTACGGGAAGAGGTCGCTCTTCTGGCGCATCGCCGCGAGCGCGGCGATGCCCCGGTCGAGGGCGGGCTTCGGAACCTCGAGGCCCGCCTCCTTCGCGCGGGCGAGGGCCATGATGTTCAGCGCGGTGTTGAACGACGCGGGGCGGGCGGCCTGGTAGACCGTCCAGTTGCCGTCCTCGAGCTGGCTCTTGAGGATCCGCGCGACCACCGCCCCCGCCGCCCCCTTCCTTCGCGCGCGCAGGAGCTCCATGAGCGCGTACGGGTTGTTGAACGCGTCGGGGGACGTGTTCTCGCGTTTGGCCCAGCTCTCGAGGTAGTCGAGCGCGCGGCCGCAGGCGGCCTCGGCGCCGAGGCCCTCCGGCACGCGGGCCCGCCAGAGATCGAGCGCCTCGGACGCGAGCGCGGTGATCGCCGCGTCGCTGTAGCCCTGGCCCGCCACGCCGTCGTGGCCGCCGAAGGAGCCGTCCGCGTTCTGCAGCTCGAGAAGCGCGCGCACGCTCTCCGCGCCGTCGAAGGCGTCGCCGTACCCTTCGGTCTCTTCCGGCGGCGTCCGGCCCCGCGGCCAGAGCCGCTCGGAGCCGGAGAGCCAGAGCCGCGGGCCGTTCGGCAGGATGCACGCGGCCGCCCTGCGGCCGAATCGCGTCGGGCCCGCGATCGCCTTCCACTCGGCCGCGGCTTCCGCATGCTTGCCGACGAAGTGCATGCACCACGCCCGGTAGAAGCGCGCCTCGTCGGTCTCGCCCGCGCCGAGGAAGGCCTCGAGTGCGTCGGCCCACGCCCCCCGGCGGAGCGCGACCGTCCCGCGTACGAGTCCCGCCTCGGGCGTCTTCTCCCCCTTGACCGCGCGCTCGGCGCCGTCGAGGTCGCCGCGCCGGAGGAGCGCCCGCGCGCCGTCCCCCGCCGCCGCGTCGGGGTCGTCCAGCGCGCTGCGGAGCCACCAGTCCACGAGGTCCGTGGACATCGTTCCGATCCGGTGGAGCTTCTTCGTCTTGCTGCCGTCGAGGACGACCAGCGCGGGCGTCACGATCTCGGTCGCCCTGAGGCCGACGTCCTTGAGGGGGTCGCCGCCGTCCTTGCCCGGGAACGATCCGCCGCTGTTGCCGTGCGTGCCCAGATCGTACGTGAGCAGCAAGGGCACGAACCGGCTCCGGACCAGGTCGCTGACCGAAGGATCGGAGAGGGGCCCCGCGCGGAAGAGCACGTCCTTCTTGAGGCCGTCGTCGCGGGACGGGATGCTCTCCGCGCGGAGAGAGGTCTTGGCGGCCGCGTATCCCTCGTCGTCGTCCACGCAGCGGACGTAGAGGAGGATCGGTCTCCTCTCCTTCGCGGCCTGCTGACGTGCCGCGTCCGCTTCGAAGAGCCAGGGGATCTCGTCCGCCGCCGAACGGACGAGCTTCCACATCGGATCGTCCCGAGGCTTCCCCGGCGGCGGCGGCGGCGTGACCGGGTCGGTCGTCTTGGTCACCGAGAAGTCGTCGTACCAGACCTGCCCCTTGCCCACGAGGTAGGCGAGGATGCGGACGTACGCCGCCTCCTTGGGCACGTCGAAGACCGCCTCGATCTCCTGCCAGTCCTTCTTCGCCTTGCCGGCCGCGCACCAGGCGTAGCCGATCGCGTTCCCCTCGGCCGGGTAGACCTGGACCATCACGTTGGCCTCGGCGCCCTCCCCGAGCCCCTCCGTCTTTCGCCGGACCGAGAGCTTCAGGCGATACGGCGCGCCGGGCACGACGTCCAACCTCGCGAACCAGTTGTGCGGCACGTTGTCGGCCTCGTCCGTGTTCGCGATCGAGAGCGAGCCGCTCTTCCTCGCGCCCACGGCTTCGTCCACCGCGAACGCCACGGACGCGGCGCCGGGCGTGTGCCCCCAGCCGTGCCCCTTCCCGATCGCGCCGTTCTCGAGGAGGTCCTTCGCCGACGCGGGCGCAAGGACCAGAAGGATCACGATCGCGCGCCTCATTTCCCTCCTCCTTCCCGGGGCCCATCTGCCACCATCAGCGGCAGGGGCGTGCCTTCGGGATCGCCGAGACGCAGGAGGAAATGGCCGATCCCGGCGAGGCCGAGCATGTACGAGGAATCGTACTCGGTGTCGACGGTGAAGCCTTCGCCGCGCGGGACAAGGAGCGCCGTGGCCCAGAGGCGAGCCTCGTCGAGGAGCGCCTTGTCCTTCGTCAGACGGTACGCCTCGAGCAGCAGCTCCGCGTTGCCGGCGACGCCGTGACACTGGCAGCCGCCGGCGCGCGCCGTGCGCCCGAGCCGCCTCGTGGTCGCGAGGCACCGGTCGAGCGCGGGCCGGTACGCCTCCTTGCCCGCGCGCACGAGCGCGGCGAAGAAGAGGCCGTTCCCCGGCGGCCCGTGACACCACTGGATCCGGATCTCCTCGTCCTTCTGCGGCGGGACCGTCCGGTACCACAGCCAGCCGTCTTCGCCCTCGGGTGTGGCGTTGCGGGCGACGAAGCGCCCGGCTTCCTGCGCGAGGTCCTTGTAGTACGCCTCGCCGGTCGCGTTCCCGAGGCCGAGGAGGAAGTAGCCGACTCCCGCCGCGCCGTGCGAGAAGCCGGTGTAGATCCGCGAGGTTTCGTCCGCGCCCACGCGCCAGCAGACCGTGCCCTCGACGCCGATCGCGCGCTTCGCGAGCCACTCGCCCGTGCGGCGCGCGGCGTCGAGATCCTCCTTCGCGCCGGTCGCGGCGTGGAGGTTCAGGCGGAAGATGCCGATGCCGGCCGCGCCGCTGATGACGTCGGTCGCCTGGGGACCGTCGAGGCCCTTCGCGCACGCGCGCGCCATCGCGAGGAACGCGGCCTCGCCGCTCGCGCGGTAGGCGTCGAGGCAGGCTTGCCCGATCCCCGCGCGACCCGTGTACAGGCCCGGTTCCTCGCCCATCGCGGCGACCGCGCGCTCGAGAGCCTGCCGCGCGGCGTCGAGCCACTCCCTCTTCCGGGTCGCGCCGTAGAGCCCGACATGGAGCAGCGCTACGCCGGCGTCGCCCGAGTAGACGCACGGGTCCTTCCCCTTCGGGTCGCGGGCGAGGATCGCGCGGCCGGCCTCCTCGGCGAGGGCGACGCACGCCTTCGGGTCCGCGAGGAGCTTCACGGCGGCGGGGCGGACGGGGTTCGGCTCCTCGCCCGCCGCCGCGACGGTTGCAAGGAGGAGCAGCGAAGCCCTTGCCACCGCCTTCACAACGCGGGCGACCGCCTCGTGGTTCGCGAGCACCCCGCCCATCCTAGACGGTTGGACGACGCCGGGCGTCGCGCTCCTGCGCGCTACCGCACCGTGACCGGCGCGATCATCGCGAGGTCCGCGTGGATCTTCGAGGCGTCGCCGACGACCACGATGACGAGGCCCCCCGGATCGATCCGCCGGGCGATCCGGCGCAGTTCTTCGGGGGTCGCCCTCGCCTGCGCCTCGATGCACTTCTGGATGAAGTCCGGCTGCAGCCCTAGGCTGTCGATCTGCCACAGGTCCTGGATCACTGCGACGGGTGTCTCCCATCGGGCGGCGAGGCTCCCCGTGAACACGTTCCGCGCGACGAAGACCTCTGCGGCGGTCGGGCCTTCGTCCCGCAGTTTCGCGAGCACGTCGAGCAGCGCGCGCACGACCTCGCCCGTACGCGCGGTCTCCGTCGATGCTTCCATCCAGAACAAGCCGGCCTCCCGCCGCGCGGCGACGCCGCCGTCCGCCCAGTAGGTCAGGCCGCGCCGTTTGCGGAGTTCGTCGTTGAGGCGAGAGGAGTGGCTGCCCCCGATGATGTTGCTGAGCAGCAGGCCGAGCGCCCAGTCCGGATCGCGACGCGTGAACGTGATCTGCCCGACGCGGATCGCGCTCTGCGCCGACCCGGCACGGTTGACGATGACGATGCGCCGCTTCTGCGGTTCGGGCACCGCATGCGCAGCCATCTCGGGCAGCGGGCCCTCGGCCTTCCACGTGCCGAAGTGCTGTTCCGCGCTCCGGAACACCGCCTCGGGCACGACGTCGCCGCCGACATAGAGCACCGCGGCGTCGGGCCGCCCGAACCGCAGCCACCAGTCGCGGAGGTCCTGCCATTCGAGCCGCCTCATGTCCTTCGTCTCGCCGCTGGCCGGCCGTGCGTACGGGTGATTGCCGAACATGTGCCGGCAGAGAACCGCGTCGGCCGTCGTTGCCGCGTCGGCGCGCGCCGAGTCCAGCCAACGGATCATCATCTTGCGTTCGGCTTCGAGCCCCGTCCCGTCCGTGCGCGGGGACAACACCATCTCCGCGAGGAGGCCAAGCGCGCCATCGACGCCCGGGGGGTAGCAGGTGGCCGAGAGGTGCGCGCCGTCGAGATCCGCCCCGCCGTTGAGGGCCACGCCCTCGCGCCCGCACAACTCAAGAAGGGCTGCGGTGTCATGCTTCGCCGTGGCGCGCGTCAGCAGCGCCATCGCGAAGTGGGCGGCGCCCGGCTTCGCCTCGGCCGCGGAGCCGGAACGGAACGAGAGCGAGCAGTGGACGACCGACGCATCGCAGTTCGGGACCACGACGACCTCAAGGCGGTTGGCGAGGCGATGCCGGGCATGCGGCGGGAGCGGCAGGGTCGCGGGAGGCGGATGGACCGGAGGCGAGTCGCCAAACGTGGCCGGCCTCTTGAGCCTCGCCTTGATGCCGGTCCGGCGCGCTACGCGACCCCCCGGCTCGGGTGGCGGGGCCGGCTCTGGTCCGTCGGCGGGTGGCGCCACGGCCTTCCCTGGCAGTGCGCGGAACCGGACGCGCCTCGGCGCCCCGAAGTACGTCCGGGCAACCCGCACGAGATCGTCGGCGCTGACCTTGTCGAGCTGTTTCAGCCGAAGGTTCAACTGGTCCGTATCTCCCAGGGTCGCCGCCCACCCGATCGCGATCGCGATGCTCGACGCGGTGCTTCGCGACCCCGTGTCTGCGCGGCGGAGGGAGTTGCGCGCCAACGTCAGTTCCTCCGGTTCGACCGGCTCCGCCATGAGCTTCTCGAGCTGAGCTTCGATGATCTCGATGGCCAAGCCCTCGCTGGCAGGCTCGCTGAGCGCCGCCGCCACGCCTACGACGCCGTGATCCTCCAGTTCGTACTCCGGGTACGGGTAGACGTTGTGGGCGACCTGGCGATGCCACATGAGTTCGCGGTAGATCCGGCTGGGGTTCGCTCCCCCGAGGATGGAGGTCAGAAGGCGCAGCGGCACCGCATCAGGATGGTTGCGCGGGACACCTGGAACGACCACTCCCACGAGCGGCAGCGACCCGCACGTCTCATCGAATCGGAGGTCGAGCGGTTCCGCCCTCGGCGTCTCGGTGACCTTGACGCGCGCCGGCGGTGAGCCGCCCGGGATCCATCCGAAGTACCGCTCCGCGAGCGACTGCGCCTCCGCGTGGCCGACATCGCCGACGATCACAAGCACCGCGTTGCTCGGGATGTAGTACCTCGCCCAGAACGCCTCGACCTCCTCGAGCGTCGCGGCCCTGAGGTGCGCGGCGCACCCGAGGGGGTCCCAGCGGTACGGGTGCGCGCGAAACACACCGGCCATCACCCGCTCGCTGAGTGTGCCGTACGGCTGGTTGATCCGCTCGCGAAGCTCCTGCTCCACGACGCTCCGTTCGGTGGCAAAGTTGGCCTCGTCGATCCGGAGGAACGCCATCCGCTCCGCCTCGAGCCAGAGCGCCAGCTCCAGCTGGTGCGCGGGGAGCTCGTTCGTGAAGTAGGTCGCGTCGAAGCTGGTGCAGGCGTTCACGTTTCCGCCCACCGACCGGATCCGATCGGCGTGGCCGTGCGGATCGACGCGATCGGTCCCGCGGAACATCATGTGCTCGAAGAGGTGCGCGAAACCCTGCCGGTCGGGCGCCTCGTCCTTCGAGCCCACGTGGTACCAGACCTGCACGGCGACGATCGGGCAGGAGCGGCGCTCGACCGTCACCACGCGGAGGCCGTTCGCGAGGACCTTCTCGCGGAAGTGATACGGCCCGTCTCCCGCCGCCGCCGCGGCCGCGACGAGACACAGGACGAACGCACGGCAGCGCATGACTGGCGACATTCTAGGGGCGCTTGGTTCCCCCGTGCCCCCTCCGGTCGGTCTCACGGCGCCTTCAGCTCGAGCGCGGCCTCGAACGTCTGCTTCCAGTCGGTCTTGTCGTAGACGAGGTCGAGCATCGTCAGAAGGCTCCGCTCGACCTTGCCCTCGAACACCGTCTTGCCGTTCCACGTCACGGTGACCGGCTGGTCGAGGTCCACCATCTCCGAAGCGAGGCAGAGAGTGACCCCGACCACGCCCTCCGAGGAGAGCCGGATCGATTGCCCTTGGATCTCGCCGTCGATCCTTCCCTTGGGCGGCTGGTCCGCCTTGCCCGTCCCCTCGGCATCGAGCCGGTCGATCCGGATCCAATAGCACCAGCCGTCCTTCGCGGTCTGGAGGCTCTTGCTGACCCGCTTCGGATAGCGTTCGCGCTCAAACCCCCTGAGCCACGTGAGCGCGGTCGGGAGCGTGCCCCAGACGCTGCCGTCGTGACCCCCGTTCGGCAGTTCCTCGTAGCGGACGTTGACGCCGATGCGCGTGAGCTCGGCGCACGTCGCCCGCGGCTGGAGGACCGGGCAGACCTTGTCCTTCGCGCCGTGCAGCACGTAGACGGGAACGGCCAGCAGGTTCGCGTGGCGCCCCTCCACGCCCCACGTGACCGCGCTCATCGGCGCGAGCCCCGCGAACCGGTCGGCGCGACAGCACCCGAGCTCCCACGACCAGAATCCCGTCTGGGAGAGGCCGGTCACGTAGACGCGGTCGGGGTCGAAGTGGTAGCGCGTCGCGAGATCGCGGAACATCCGCTGGAAGATGACGTTGCCTTCCTCCTCGGGCAACCCGCGCGCGTCCGGCCCGATCTGCTCGACGATCTCCGTGCGCACGATCAGCCAGTCGCGGCACCCGGCCTTGTCCGCGAGGCCGCGATAGTAGCCGAGCCCCTCGAGCTTCTCCTCGAGGCTCTTGTCCGCCCAGCTCCCGTGCCCGGGGTCCAGGAGGAGCGCGTTCCCCTTGTCCGGGTCGTAGCCGCGCGGGACGTGCAGCGCGTACGCGTAGGCATTGCCATCGTGCTCGAACCGATAGCCCCCCACGGCCCCCCCGATCCTCACGAGGCCCTTCCCGGCATCGCGCGGATAGCGCGGGCCCTTCCGGATCACCCGCTCGATCTCCTCGATCGACCCTCCCGCATCCGCGATCGTCTCGGCGACCTTCCTGCGCGCCGCCCGATTCGGCTCCGCGAGCAGCTGGTAGAGGGCCGTCCGGATCCGCTTCTCGTCGGGGGCTGCGGTCGCGACCGTCGCGAGCGCGAGCACAACGAGCATGCGCATGAGGAGGGGGCGGCGGGGGCCGACTACTTCTCCGGCGTGACGGGGCCCTTGGGGCCGGGCACGGCGGGCAGGACGCGCGGCTGCGTGCGGTCGAGCGCGAGGATCAGCGCGTGGATCGCGGTGACGTACGTCTTGTTGCCTGCCGCGTACTCGTCGGCGCCGGGCATCCCCGGGATCGGCGCCGTGTCGCAGGTGACCGCGCCGTCCTCGTGCTTGCAGATGCAGCTGCATGCGCCCGTCGGGGCCTGGCCGTTCACGATGCGGGAGAAAAAGATCGCGCGGAAGGTCTGCCACGCGCGGTCGCCGCGCGACCGGGCGAGCAGCGCGCCGTACTGGAGCGCCATCGTCGCGGAACCGTGCCCTTCCGACACGAGGTCCGGCTGCGCGTCGATCGCGTCGAGGGCCTTGCCCGCCGCCGCGTCGCCCGCCGGCAACCCCGCGCAGAAGAGGGCGAAGACGGCGCCCGCGGTGCGCGCGACCTCGATCGCGCCCAGCATCGGCGCCTCGGCCGCCGCCACGTCGTGCTTCTGCGAGGGGTCGTAGGGGTAGGTCCCGTTGGCGTTCTGCGACGCGCTGAAGTAGCCGCGGCCACGCTCGAGCGCGTCCGTCTTCTTCGTCCCGAGGGTCTTCAACGTGATGCCGAGGCCCGCGAGCGCGCAGTGCGACGCGGCGAGAAGCGTGCCCGGGTACGTGGACTCGCCCCCGCCCGGCTTCGGGATCTTGATCGGCGGCAGCCCCATGCCGGGGCGCGAAGCGTCGTCGTGGCCCCATCCGCCGTTCTCCTGCTGCGACGTCTCGAGGACCGCGGCGATCGCCTTCAGGGCACGCTTCGAGTCCGCGGTGTGCTTCCCGCGCGCGGCGCACTCGGCGAAGAAGCACGCGGCGACCGAGAGCGGCCAGACGAACTGGGCCGTGTACATGGCCTCCATGTCCATGGGGAACCCGTCGGGGCCGACGGGCGGGGGCTTGCCGTCCTTCTCGCGCTTGTCGTCCTTGGCGTACTGCTTCTCGACCCGCTCGACGTAGCGGAGGAGCTCGTCGTGGATCCGATCGATCTGCTGCTTCCGCGGCGGGAGCGTCTTGCCCCCCTTGTCCGACGCGAGGAGGTACGCCCACCCGGCTACCGCCATCGAATACTGGCGTCGCGGCGAGCCGCCGTCCTGGAGTTTCCACAGCTGCTCGTCGAGGTAGCGGAACGCCTTCGCGAGCGCGGCGTCCCGCTGCTCCGCGGTGACCGGCGCGTCCTCCGCGCGGGCCGGCGCGAGCAGGAGCAGCGCGCCGAAGAACAGCCATCTGGGCATCCGGTACAGGATACCGCCCGGCCCCCCAGGGCCCCCCCCTTCGCTACTTCGGGAAGAGCAGCTGGAACTGGATGCGGAGCTGCCAGTCCGGACCGCCGTCGGGCGTCTCGATGTTGTAGAAGATCTGCGCCTGGCAGTTCACGGGCAGCTTGCCGAACCTCACGACCTTCCCCGCGCCGCCCCCGATCGGCACCGTCCATATGTTGTCGCGATTCGCGTCCCAGTTCGCGGTGACGATCGGCGCCGAGACGAGGTACCACCCGCTCGGAAGGTTGTAGTTCACGAAGGGCTGGAGCGTCATCGTGCTGAACTCGCCCTCGAAACTCCAGACGTTGTTGATGAGCGCGCCGTAGACCCACTTGCCTTCCATCGTGAGGACGACGGCGGCGGGGCCGAGCCCCCACTCGCCGGTGCCGAGCGAGTCGTCGGTCGAGGTCGGGATGAGGACCGCGGGACCCGCGCCCCAGATGAGCTTGCTCTCCTTGCGCGGCGACAGGAACCCCGTGAACAGCGTGTCGCCGAGGCCGAACTCGTCCCCCACGCCCGGCGCGAGCTCCGGCTGGTACATCACGGGGAGGATCGTCCGCGTGATGAGGTTCCAGTCGTCGCTGAGATGGAACGGCCACACGGGCTGGATGTTGAGGACGTACTGGAGATCGTCGTCGGGCCCGACGCCGAAGTTGAAGTTGTTCTGGAAAGGCACGCTGATCAGGTCGGCCACGGGGTTCTGGGTCTTCCGCGTCAGGTCCTGGTCGTCCGCGGCGGCGGAGATCCGCGGTCTCGCGGGCGCGGCGTCCGCGAGGAAGAGCTCGACGTCCCCGGCGACCGCCGACGCGGGCGCCTCGGCGACGAGCGCGGGCGAGGGATCCGCGCAGGGCCGCATCGAGGCGCAGCCGATGACCACGAGGAAGGGGCACAGCCGGGCGAACGTCATGGTTCACCTCTTCTCGTGCGATGCTAGCACCGTGACACGTCTTCGCGCAACCATGGAGAGGGTCGGCCACGTCCTCTTCCGGACCCGCAACGCGCTCTTCCCCGCGCTTTTCCTCGCGACGGTCGCGCTCCTCCCCCCGCCGCGGGAGCGCCCGCACCTCCCCGCGGAGATCGCGGTCGGCCTCGCCCTCCTCCTCATGGGCCAGACGCTCCGCGTCGTGACGATCGGCTTCGCCTACATCAAGCGCGGCGGCAAGGGCGGGCGCATCTACGCGAGCGGCCTCGTCACCGGCGGGCTCTTCGCCCACTGCAGGAACCCGATGTATGCGGGTAACCTTCTCGCCGTGTCGGGCCTCCTCGTCCTCGCCGGGAACCCCTGCGGCCTCGCGGCGGGCGCGGCGTTCTTCCTCCTCGCCTACGCGTCGGTCATCCTCGCGGAAGAGACCTACCTCGCGCAGCGGTTCGGGGACGACTACCGGCGCTACTGCGAGCGGGTCCCGCGCCTCCTCCCGCGCTTCCGCGGCCTCCTCGCGACGCTTCGCCCGCTCGCCTTCGACGGGAAGAAGGTCGTCTCGAAGGAGCACGGCACGCTCTACCTGAACCTGATGCTCGCGACCGGGATCCTCGCGTACGGCGCGCACCGCGCCGGGCGACTCGGGTCGTCCTGGCCGCTGCTCGCGTCGATCACGGGCCTCGGGACGATCGGCTACCTCGCGGCCCGCTTCGCGAAGAAACGGACGTCGTGGCTCGCCGCGTAAGGAGGAAGGGGGGGTCCGGGGGCCTCGAGCGGGCCCGCGCGGAGATCGAAGGGATCGACGCGGGCCTTCTCCGGCTCCTCAACCGGCGGGCGGCGATCGTCGCGCGGATCCACAGGGCGAAGGCGCGGCGCGGGAGGCCCATCTACGACGCCGCGCGCACCGACGCGATCCTCGCGCGGCTCTCCCGGCTCAACCGCGGCCCGCTGCGCGACGAGCAGGTGGAGGAGCTGTTCACGTTCCTCCTCCACCACTTCGCGCTCGACCACCGGCCGGGACGGCGGCCCCCGAAGCCCCCTCTCCTCCGGGCCGTGGCGGCGCCCGGCGCCGAACGCACGGCGGTGCGGCGGATGTGCGCACGGCATGGCCTCACGCTGGTCTCCCGCGGCCGCGGAACGCGCGCGCCGGGCGCCCTCGCGCTCGCCAAGGGCGCCGCCCTCCGGCTCTCCGGGGACGAGGACGACGAGACCCTTGCGGACCTCTGCCGGCGTGCGAAGCTCTTTTGCCTCGCGCTGCGGCCGCTGCCGCGCGCCGGAGGGGGCCGATGAAGGACCGGATCTTCGACGACAAGGGCCGCGTGGCCGACTTCGAGTTCGACGAGCGGGTCGCCCGCGTCTTCGACGACATGGTGGCGCGCAGCGTGCCCTACTACGACGAGATCCAGCGGCTCCAGGTGGAGCTCGCGGTGGAGTTCCTGCCGGAGCACGGCGGGCTCGTCTACGACCTCGGCTGCTCGACCGGCACGACGCTCCACCTGCTCGCGTCGCACCCGCGGTGCCCGGCGGGCGCCCGGTTCACGGGGGTCGACAAATCCGCCGCGATGCTCGGGGAGGCGAAGACGAAGCTCGCCGCGATCGCGGGTCGCGTGGAGCTGCTCGAGGCGGACCTGAACGCCGGCGTCGAGCTGAAGCCGTGCCGGATCGTCTTCCTGAACTGGACGCTCCAGTTCGTGCGGCCGCTCTACCGGGAGTCGGTCGTGCGACGGATCTTCGAGGCGCTCGAACCCGGCGGCGCCCTCTTCCTCTCCGAGAAGGTGCTCCTCTCCAACACGTTCCTGAACCGCCTCTACATCGAGCACTACCTCCGCTACAAGAGGTCGCGCGGGTATTCCGACGCGGAGATCCAGCGGAAGCGCGAGGCGCTCGAGAACGTCCTCGTGCCCTACCGGCTCGAGGAGAACCGGCTGATGCTCGAGCGCGCCGGGTTCGCGACCATCGATCCGTTCTTCCGCTGGCTCAACTTCGCGTGCCTCCTCGCGGTCAAGTCGCCCTGACCCTTGAAAGTCGCCTCGCGTTCCGCGATGCTCGGCGGATGGCTCGGCCGCTCGTCTTGTGGATCGCGTGCGTGGTGGCGGGCTGCCGGTGCCCGCTCGAGGCCCCGGACAGCTTCCTCGCCGACTACGCGGACTACGTGCAGGCCTCCGACCGGATCGGCGCGTCGCTCGCTTCCCGCCGCTCGATCGCGCCCGCGGCGCTCTTCGCGACGGCAGCGCTCCTGCAGATCGACGACGCCGACCAGAAGCTGCAGGAGGATCTTGTCGCCCCCAACGCCCCCGAGGCCGGCCTCCAGCCGGCCGACTACGGCCTGTGGGTCCTCACCGGGACCTCCTTCATCCTCCCGTTCCTGGCGTCGCCGAAGGACCTCGACGTGAGGCCGTGGACGGTCGCGGCCACGAACTTCGAGGCCTGGGCGTGGACGGTGGCGATCAGCCAGGGCGTGAAGGCCATGAACCTCCGCGACCGCCCGAACGGGAACCCCGGCGGGTTCTACTCCGCCCACGCGGCTGCGGCCTTCTCGGCCGCCACGGTCCTTGACCGGGAGTACGGCACCGCGGTCGGCGTGCCGGCCTACATCCTCGCCTCCCTCGTCGGGTACGACCGCATCCGGACGAACCTCCACTACCCTTCCGACATCCTCGTGGGCGCGGGCATGGGGATCCTTCTCACGAACATGATCTTCGACAAGGACCTCGGCCAGGAGGGGTATTTCCGGCGCCGCTACCGCGTGGAAGTCCAGCCGCAGCTCGACGAGGACACGGTGGGCCTCTCGGTGTCGGTCCGGTGGTGACCCTCCCCCCGCGCCCCCCGAACTCGGGTCGTCGGGACCCGAGAGGTCTCCCCTCCCCGCATGGCCAGGACAACCCGTGACACAATCGGGGCACCTTCGGCAGCCCCAATGCGTATGTTACGGAAGGAAGGAGCGGTTCGGATGCTCGCGGTACGCCTCTGTCTCGGGGCGCTCTTGGGCCTCGGTTGCGCCAGTTCGTACGAGCGCTCGGCCACGGTCGAGGGCGATGCGATCATGGCGGAAGGGGAGGGCGCCGTGGCGATCGAGCGGTCGAATCTCGTCGACCCGGCCAAGGAGACCGGGCCGCGAGAGGGCCGCGAGCCGCCCTTGGAGGTGCCGGCGGTCCTGACGCTCGAGGACGCGCTTCGGATCGCGACCCAGTGCAACCGCGACTACAAGACGCAGCGCGACACGTTCTTCCTCACCGCGCAGTCGCTCGGGCTCACGCGGCGGGACTTCAAGGAGTGGGTCTTCACCGGGAGCCTCTCGAACAACCTCGAGGACGGCGAGGAGATCGAGCTCTTCGAGAGCACGGCGCTCGCGTTCACGGGCACCCGGGCGGTCCTCCCGACCGGCGGCAGCCTCGCGATCACGGGGACGTGGACGCAGTTCTACGAGCCCGACGCGAAGCACACGATCACGGGAACGGCGTCGTTCACGCAGCCGCTGCTGCGCGGCGCGGGCAAGTCGATCGCATGGGAGCCGCTCACCCTCGCGGAGCGCGGGCTCATCTACCAGGCGCGGGCGTTCGAGATCTACCGCCAGGACTTCACGATCTCGATCATCCAGCAGTACGCGAACCTCGTCAGCCAGAAGCGCAGCGTGAAGAACGCGGAGAACCGCGTCGCCGGCGCCGACTACTCGCAGCGGCAGGCGAGGGCGCTCTACCGCCTCGAGCTCGGGCCCGGACAGACGGACGTGTTCCGCGCCGAGCGCGAGTACCTGACCGCGCAGAACGCGCTCCTCGACGCGCAGCAGGGGTACCAGCTCGCGCTCGACCAGTTCAAGATCACGCTCGGCCTCCCGCTCTCCGTGCCGTTCGACCTCGTGGACGAGATCCCGCTGCCCCCGGACCTCGACCCGACGGTGGACGGCGCGGTCGACGCGGCCCTCGCGAACCGGCTCGACCTCACGACCGCCCGCCAGCAGACGGAAGACGCCGGGCGCTCGGTCCTCGTCGCGAAGAACGCGCTCCTGCCCGACCTCGACTTCACGGCCGCCTACAACTCGATCGTCGCCGGCAACACGCTCGCCGAGTTCGGCTTCGAGCCCGACAACTGGAACCTCGGCATCTCTCTCGAGATCCCGCTCAACCGGAAGGCCGAGCGCAACGCCTACAAAGCCGCGCTGATCAGCTACGAGCAGTCGAAGCGGTCGCTCCAGCAGACCGAGGACAGCGCGATCCTCTCGGTCCGCGACGCGCTCCGGCGGCTCCAGCAGACGCGGGTCCAGATCCGGAACGACAAGGACAACATCCGGACGATCGAGCGGCTGCTGCTGAAGGCCGATCTCGAGAACCGCGCCGGCCGGGTGAGCAACCGCGACGTTGTCGAGGCGACCAACGACCTCGCCGCGGCCAAGGACAGCCTGAACGACCGGTACGTCTCCTACCTGATCGACACCCTCAACCTCCAGCAGGAGATGGGTCTCCTCTTCGTGGGCAAGAACGGCCAGGTGCTCCGGTGAACAAGCTCATCCTCGGCCTGGTGCTCTGCGGCGGCCTCGGCGGCGCGGTCGTGTTCTGGCCCGCCGGCAGGAAGGAAGGGGAGGGGCGTCGGGAAGGGGGAACCCACGTCACCCGGCGCGACAAGCTCAGGATCACGATCTCCGAGAAGGGCACGCTCAAGACGAAGAACTCGACGCTCTTGCGCGCGGAGACCTACGCGAAGATCGAGTGGATCATCGAGGAGGGCAAGGCGGTCAAGAAGGACGACATCCTCGTGAAGCTCGACAAGCAGGAGACCGAGAAACAGAAGGAGCAGCTCGAGAACCAGGTGACGCAGCTCGAGGCCGAGCTCAAGAGCGCGACGACGAACGAGCTGATCCAGAGGCAGCAGAACGAGACGAACATCGAGAAGGCGGAGCTCGCGGTCCAGGTCGCGAAAGTCGAGCTGCGGAAATTCCTCGAGGCCGACGACCCCGCCGAGCGGCGCAAGCTCGCTCTCGCCGTGGAGACCGGCGAAACCGACGTGGAGCGCAACGAGGAACGCGTGAAGGCGAACGAGGAGCTCCGCAAGGAGGACTTCGTCACCGAGAACGACCTGCGCGAGGCGCGGATCCTGCTCAAGAAGGCCAAGAACGACCTCGAGACCGCCCGGATGGAGCTCAAGAGCTACGAGGAGTACAAGCGGCCGCTCGAGCTGAGGAAGAAGGAGGCGGCCGTGGTCGAGGCGGATCGCGGCCTCGACCAGGCGAAGAAGGGCGCCGAGGCGCAGCTCGCCGACAAGACCGCGCAGGTGCGCCAGCGCGAGTCCTCCCTCTCGTCGACGAAGTTCCAGCTCGAGAAGACGCGGGAGATCCTCTCCAAGATGGAGATCAAGGCCACCACCGACGGCACGGTGCTCTACGGCAGCCAGGACAACCCGTGGGAACGCGAGAACATCAAGGTCGGGCAGCAGGTGTGGCAGGGCATGGTGCTGCTCACCCTGCCGGACCCGAGCGAGATGGCCGTGACGATCCAGATCCACGAGGCGGACGTGGACAAGCTGAAGGTCGGGATGAAGGCGTTCGTGACGAGCGAGACGCAGAAGGACCGGACGTTCGAGGGCGAGGTCGTGAAGATCGACCAGGTCGCGAACGCGGGTCAGAACTGGTGGGGTGGCGACGACGTCAAGCGCTTCAAGGTCGAGGTCGCGCTCAAGGGTACGGACCTGAACCTCAAGACCGGCACGTCGGCGCGCGCGGAGATCCAGGTGGACGAGCTCGCGGACGTGCTCTCGGTGCCGCTGCAGGCGGTCTACGACAAGGAAGGGAAGCGGTTCTGCTACCGGGTCGTGAAGGGCCGTTGGGAGCGCGCGGAGGTCGTGCTCGGCGCGAGCAGCGACACGATGGTCGAGGTCAAGTCCGGCCTCTCCGAAGGCGACGAACTCCTCCTCTCCGACCCCGAATCAAAGTCATGAGCCTCGTACTAGGTACGCGCGCTGGCTTTCGCAACTCCTTTGGCCGCAAGGGATTGTGGCGTCCGACTGCGGACTTCCGGTCCGCACTTCGGAGGGCAGGCGCCGCTCGGGCGGGGCCGGCTTGAGCGATCACGTCCTCGCGCTCCGCGGCGTCACGAAGTCCTACGGGCAGGGGGACGCGCGCGTGGAGGTGCTCCACGGCCTCGACCTCGAGGTCGCGGCGGGCGAGTTCGTCGCGATCATGGGCCCGTCGGGCTCGGGGAAGTCGACGCTCCTGAACATCCTCGGCTGCCTCGACCGGCCCACGGGCGGCGCGTATCTCCTCGACGGGGACGACGTCGCCGGCTTCAACGACGACCAGCTCTCGCTCATCCGGAACGGGCGGATCGGCTTCATCTTCCAGAGCTACAACCTGATCGCGCAGCTGACCGTCCTCGAGAACGTCAAGGTGCCTCTCCTCTACAGGGCGAGGGGGCAAGGCGGAGGGGCGCAGCGGGCGCAGGAGTTGCTCCGGACGATCGGCCTCTCGCACCGGCTCACCCACCGGCCCTCGCAACTCTCGGGCGGCGAGTGCCAGCGCGTCGCGATCGCGCGGGCGCTCGTCAACGACCCGATCCTGATCCTCGCCGACGAGCCGACCGGCAACCTGGACACGAAGACGGGCGCCGAGGTGCTCGAACTTCTCGAGGGGCTCCACCGCCAGGGCCGGACGATCGTCCTCATCACCCACGACCCGGCCGTCGCGCGGCGCGCCGGCCGCACCGTCCGCCTCCAGGACGGCAGGCTCAAGGAGGCGTCGTGACGGCCCCCGAGCCCCCCCGGGATCGCTGATGCGCGAGCGCGTCACGCAGCTGTTCCTCCTCGCGCTGCGGAACCTCGTCGGCTACCCGCTGCGGAGCCTCCTCACCGCGCTCGGCGTCGTCTTCGGCGTCGGCTCCGTGATCGCGATGATGGCCCTCGGCGCCGGCATGCAGCAGGCGCTCCTTGCGGAATTCGGGCGCCTTGGGCTCCGGAACATCATCGTCAACTCGAAGAAGCCCGCCACCAGGAAGAAGGACGTCCAGACGAGCCAGTGGCAGTTCAACCGCTACGGCCTCACGCGGAAGGACCTCCGGCAGATCAACGAGACTGTGCCGGGGATCAGCGAAGTCCTGCCGGTGCACGCGCGACCCGAGCTGGCTTGGCACGGCAGCAGGAAGGTCGAGGCGACGCTGCACGCGGTCCAGCCGCGGCACATGGAGATGTTCGGGCTCCGGGCCATCGAGGGCCGCACGCTGACCGACGCCGACTCGACGGGGCTCCGGCGCGTGTGCGCGGTGCGCGGCAGCCTCTTCACCGAGCTCGGCCTGCGCGGCGAGCCCATCGGCACCTCGCTCCTCGTCGGCCGCGAGTACTACACGGTCGTCGGGATCCTCGAAGACGAACCGCTCCTCGACTACCAGCGGAAAGCGATGAACCTGGATTCGAAGACGAAGGAGATCTACGTGCCCTACGCGACCCTGAACGAGCGCGCCGGCACGCGGATCGTCACGCGACGGCAGGGGTCGCGCGAGATGACCGACGTGGAGCTGAGCCAGATCGTCGTCACCGCGGAGAGGGAGGAGGATGTCCTCAGGACCGTGGAAATGCTCCAACGCGTCCTCGCGCGGAGCCACGAGGACGAGGATTACGAGATCGTCGTTCCGTTGAAGGAGCTCACGCTGCGGCGGAAGACGCAGGAGGTGCTGCGCTACGCGCTCATCGCGATCGCGTCGATCTCCCTGCTCGTGGGCGGGATCGGCATCGCGAACATCATGCTCGCGACCGTCACGGAGCGCACGCGCGAGATCGGCATCCGGCGCGCGCTCGGGGCGAGGCGGCGCCACATCGTCGCGCAGTTCCTGACCGAGACGACGGTGATCGCGACGCTCGGCGGGATGATCGGGGTCGGCGTCGGCTTCGGCATGAGCCACCTGCTCGCAGCGTGGACGAAGTGGACGGCGATCGTGACCCCGGACAGCATCCTGCTCGCGCTCTCGATCTCGATGGGCACAGGCATCGTCTTCGGCCTCTTCCCCGCCCGCCGCGCCGCGCTCCTCGACCCGATCGCCGCCCTGCGGCACGAGTGATCGCCCGGCCGCGCGCGCGGGCCGCGCTCCGTCGGGGCCGGCGGGAAGCCCATGGCGCTCCGCCCGCGGGTGTTCGATACTTGGTCCGATGACGCGCATCCTGGCCGCCGCTCTCCTGGCCGCGACAGGCTGTGCGGGTCCCCGCGGGGAGATCGCGCTCTCCGCCTACGGCGGCAAGGCCTGGAACTCCGACGCCGACCTCCGCCTCAAGCAGCCGGGCGGCACCGACCTCAAGCTCTCCGGTGTGGAGCTCGACGACAAGTCCTTCGAGCTGCCCATCTACTACGGCCTCCGCGGCACCTACTGGTTCCCGCCCGCGGATGCAGACGACGAGACCGCGCGCCTCGGCACGTGGGGCTTGATGCTCGACTTCACGCACCCGAAGGCGATCGCAGACGAGGACCAGGTCGTGAACCAGCAGGGGACGCGGGGCGGCGCGCCCGTGAGCGGCAGCTTCCCCGTGAGCCAGAGCATCGAGTCCTACGAGCTGAGCCACGGCCACAACCTGCTCACGCTCAACGCGCTGCACCGCTGGCTCCCCGCGGGCCGGCGCGGATGGCTCCAGCCCTACGTCGGCGTGGGCGCGGGTCTCGCCTACCCGCACGTGGAGGCCGTCGTCAACGGCGTCGAGACGAACGGGTACCAGCTCGCGGGCTGGACCGCCCAAGGCCTCGCGGGGGTGAGCGCCGACCTCACGGGGTCGCTGAGCGCCTTCCTCGAATACAAGCTCAACTGGGCCGACGTGGACGCGGATCTCGACGGAGGCGGCTCGATCCGGCAGGAGATCTGGACGCAACAGCTGCTCGTCGGACTCACATGGAGGTTCTGATCATGCGCGCCGCATCGCTCGTTCTCCTCGCCCCGCTCGCGTTCGCGGAGGACCCCGCGAAGCTCGCGGAGGAGGCGAAACTCTCGCTCGTCGAGGCGATCGAAAGGGGCCTCGGGGAATCGGGGGACGGCGTCGTGTTCCACGCGGAGCTCGAGCGCGACAGGGGCGCCGCGGCCTACTCGATCGACATCGCGCAGGGCGCGAAGACGTGCAACGTCGTCCTCGACGCCAAGGACGGCAAGGTCCTGGGGAAGGAGATCGAGGACGAGGATCACTCGAAAGCCGTCGAGGCGTGCAAGGTCACGCTCGCCGCGGCCGTCGCGAGGGCGCTCGCGAGCCTTCCGGGCACGCCGGTCGAGGCGCAGCTCGGCATGAAGGACACCAGGCCCGTGGTCACCGTGAGGGTCCTCGCGGCCGGGAAGGTGAGCGCGTTGAGGATCGACGGCACGACGGGCGAGGTCATCGCCGAACGGCCCCCGGACCCCCCCTTCACCGACACGTTCCGCGTGGACCCCGCCGAGCTCTCCTCCAGCGGCACGAACCCCTTCTTCGTCCTCGAGCCCGGCTTTGTCCTCGTGCTCGAGGGCGGAAAGGAGAAGCTCACGATCACCGTGCTCGACGAGACCAAGGTCGTCCAAGGGGTCACGACCCGGGTGGTTGAGGAGCGCGAGGAGAAGGAGGGGAAGCTCGTCGAGGTGTCCCGCAACTTCTTCGCAGTCTCGAAGCGCACGAACGACGTCTACTACTTCGGCGAGGAGGTGGACATCTACAAGGACGGCGCGGTCGTGAGCCACGACGGCGCGTGGCTCTCGGGCGAGAACGGCGCGCGCTTCGGGCTCCTCATGCCCGGCACGCCGCTCCTCGGCGCGCGCTACCACCAGGAGATCGCGCCGGGAGTCGCGATGGACCGCGCGGAGATCGTGGGCCTCGCCGAGACCTTCGAGACTCCCGCTGGGAAGTTCGAGGGGTGCCTCAAGACCGAGGAGTCGACGCCGCTCGAGGGCGGGAGGGAGTCGAAGTACTACGCAAGGGGCATCGGCCTCCTCCGGGACGGCAAGATGCGTCTCGTGAGGCACGGCGCGTCGAAGTGACGCGGCCGGGCGCAGGCCGGGGGGCGGCCCGTCCGCGCCGCCCGGATCCGTGGTCACCGCTGGTAGGATCCCGACGTGCTGTCCCTGCCCGTCGCCGCCCGCGTGGCGCTTGACCGCCTCGCCGAGGGGAACCGCCGCTTCCTCGCGGGCCAGGAGTGGAACACGGCGATGTCCGCGCGCACGAGGCTCGCCGGGGTGGCATCCGCCCAGCGCCCGTTCGCGGCCATCCTCGGCTGCTCCGACGCCCGCGTCCCGGTCGAGATCGTCTTCGGCCAGGAGCTCGGGGACCTCTTCGTCGTCCGCGTCGCCGGCAACGTCGTGTCGCCGGCGACGCTCGGGAGCCTCGAGTTCGCCGTCTCGCTCGGGACCCCGCTCCTCGTCGTCCTCGGCCACACTCGGTGCGGCGCGATCGGCGCGACCGCGGACGCGCTCCTCGGGCGGGGCCGCGCGACCGGCTCCCTCGCCGCCGTGGTGCAGTGGCTCACCCCGGCCCTCGTGCCGCTGCTCGATGCCAAGACGGCGAAGGACCCGGCCCTTCTCGTCGCCCGCGGGGTCGAGTCCAACGTGCGCCGCTCGGTCGAGGCGATCCCCCTCGCCTCGGAGCTCATCGCGGGGGAGATCCGCTCGGGCCGCGTCGCGGTCGTCGGCGGGGTCTTCGACCTCGACAGCGGCGAGGTGCAGTTCCTCCCGGCCTGAGTCCGAGACACCTTCGTCCGGGCGTCGCCGGATCGCGGCTATAGATTCGCGGTTGGCTCTCGGGAAGGGGGAGGTATGCCCGCACCCGACGGCGCCGCGACGCGGGGCCCGCGCCGCGACCTGCCGGTCCTCCTGCTGCTCGCTCTCGTCTGCGCCGCTGCGACGGCGCTGCATGGGCTGGTCACTCATAGGCAGATGCGCGCTCGGCTCGAGGGGCTCGTGCAGGACTTCGGCGAGGGTGTCGTCGAGACCACGCCGCGAGCCTCCGGGCCACGTTCGCGGTGCTTGACGAGCTCGAGGCCGAACTCGCCGCCGGGCTGCGCGCCAAGGGGACCGTCCTCGCGGAGGGTCGGGAGGGACCGGCCGACCTCGAGCGGTTCGCCGTCGCCGCGGGGCTGCGGCACATCCTCCTCTTCGAGGACGACGGGACGCTCAGCGCCGCCGGGCGGGACTTCCCCGCCCCCGGGGCCGACGACACCGCCGACCGGGTCGAGATCGCGCTCGTCGCGGCCGCGCGCGCGCTCGCGGCGGAGGCGCGGGAAGCCCCGGTCCTCCGGGAATGGACGGGCCCGGAGGCCGGCATGCGCCGCGCCCTCGCCCTCGCCGCGCCCCTGTCCTCGGGCACGACCGCCGTCCTCGTCCAGGACGGAGAGGCCTTCGCCCGCGTGCGGCTCGCCGCGGGCGCGGACGCGGTGGCGCGCCGGCTCGAGGAGGAGACGAGGGTCGCCTACGTGCGGTTCGACGCCCCAGCGCCCCCCCTGAGCTCGGACCGCGTGGCGGCCTTCGAGCGGACGGTGGATCTTCCGCGCGGGCGACGCGGCCGGCTCCTCGTGGGCATCGACCGGACCCCGGCGATCGAGGCGCTCTCGATCCGGGCAGGCGCGGCGCTCCTGCAGGGCGCGCTGCTGGTGGCGGTGGTGACCGCGGGCGCGTGGGTCGTCCTGCGGCTCCGGCGTACCCGCGACGCGCTCGCGGAGCAGGTCCGCAGGGACGAGCGGCTCGCGGGGCTCGGCCGCCTCGCGGCGGCGATCGCGCACGAGGTCCGCAACCCGCTCAACGCGATCGGGATCGCCGTCCAGCGGATCCAGCGCGAGGCCGGCGCGCCGCCCGAGGTGAACCGGCTCGCCGGGGTCGTCCTCGACGAGTCGGCGCGCCTGAACCGGACCGTCGAGAGCGTCCTCAGCTACGCGCGGCCCGCCCCGCCCAGACTCGGCCGGGTGAGCGCGGAGCGGCTGCTCGCGGCGGTCGAGGCGCTCGCGCGACCCGAGGCCGAGGCGAAAGGCGTGCCGCTCGACGTGCGCGCGCCCGCGACGCTCGAGCTGGTCTGCGACGCCGACCTGCTCAAGGGCGCGGTGTGGAACCTCGTGCGGAACGCGGTCGAGAGCTCGCCCAAAGGCGGCCGCGTGACGGTCGTCGCGGCCTCGCGCGGCGACCGGGCGGAGATCGAGGTCACCGATGCGGGCGGCGGCGTCCCCGCGGACCGCCGCGCCCAGCTCTTCGAGCCGTTCCGGACGGACCGGCCGCGGGGCGTCGGGCTCGGCCTGCCGCTCGCGCTCGCGGCGGCGCAGGCGCACGGGGGAACGATCGAGGTGCACGAGCCGACGGGCGGCGGCGCCTGCTTCCGCATCGTCCTGCCCGCCAGCGGGGACGGATCATGAGGCTGCTCGTCGTCGAGGACGAGGCCACGCAGCGGCGGATGCTCGTCGAGTACCTCGCGCAATGCGGCCACGACGTGGGCGAGGCCGCGGCCGCCGAGGAGGCACTCGCCGAGATCGAGCGGACCGCGCCCGACCTCGTGCTCACGGACGTGCGCCTCCCCGGGACCGACGGCGTCGAGCTGATCCGCCGCGCGCGCACGCGCGGCGCCGGCGCCGAGTTCCTCGTCGTGACCGCGTTCGGGACGATCGAGAACGCGGTCGAGGCGATGCGGGCGGGCGCGCATGACTACCTCACGAAGCCGATCGACCTCCGCGACCTCGACCGTGCGATCCAGGAGCTGGGGACCAGGGTGGCACCCGCCCCACCGCCCGCCCCGGATGACCCGTTCGCGGGTCTCGGCCATGCCATGACCGCACTCGCCGCCCTCGCGGACCGCGTCGCGCGGACCAACGCCACCGTCCTCGTCACCGGCGAGACCGGCGTCGGGAAGGAGATCGTGGCCGACCGGGTCCATGCCCGCAGCCGGCGCGCCAAGGGGCCGCTCGTGAAGCTCAACTGCGCCGCGTTGGCGGAGAGCCTGCTCGAGGCCGAGCTCTTCGGCCACGAGAAGGGCGCCTTCACGGGCGCCGACCGGCTGCGGCCGGGTCTCTTCGAGGCCGCGCGCGGCGGCACGGTCTTCCTTGACGAGATCGGCGACATGCCGCCGTCGCTCCAGGTGCGCCTGCTCCGCGTCCTCCAGGCGCGCGAGGTGCTGCGCGTCGGCGGCCGCAAGGCGGTGGTCGTGGACTTCCGCCTGATCGCGGCGACGCACCGCGACCTTCCCGCGCTCGTCGCCGCCGGCCGGTTCCGGGAGGACCTGCTCTTCCGGCTGCGCGTCGTCGAGTTGCGCGTGCCCCCGCTGAGGGAGCGCCGCGAGGACATCCCGGCCCTCGCGGAGCGGCTGCTGCGCCGGCACGCCGCGCGCAACGCAGTCCCCTTCCGCCCCCTCTCCCCCCCGGCCGACGCTCGGCGTCCGCTGGCACGCCCGCTGCTCTTCCTCCCGCGGAGGCAACGAAAGACACATGAGACGAATGACGAAACTTCTCCTCGCGCTCGGCGCGGCGCTGCTCTTCTCGCTCTCTCCGGCCACGGGCCAGGGCGGCGTGGGCGGCGGAGGCGGCCTGAGGCCCCCGTCGGGCAACGGCGGCCCCGCGGATGGCGGCGGCGCGGGCAGCGGCGGATCCGGCGACACGCACAACGGCGGCGACACCGGCGGCGGCACCGGTGCGCAGCCGTCCGGCGGCGGCGATTCGCCCGAGGGTGGGCGCGCCGGCGACAACGAGCGCGAGGGCGCGCGCGACGAGCAGAGCAGCGAGCACGCCGACGAGACCGCGGGCGCGGGCGAGGAAGCCACGCAGGACGAAGAGGTCGCCGCGTTCTACATGTCGGCCTGCGACGAGTACTCGGACGGGCAATGAGCCGCCTCGTCCTGCTGCTCGCGATCCTCGGAGTCCCCGCGCAGGCGGGGACTCCCGACCTTCCGGAGCGCGTGCGCGAAGCCGAGGGGTGCCTGCGCGCCGGGCAGCAGACGAAGGCGCTCGAGATCCTCGCGGAGGTGGTGCAGGCGAACCCGGACGCGCTCGACGCCCACGAGCTCTACCAGGACGTGATGCGCGCCGCGGGGAAGGACGGCGAGATCCTCGAGACCTACCGCGGCCGCTTCCAGGCGGCGCCCGAGGACGTCTCGTCGCGCTACCTGCTCGCCCGGCTCCTCGAGGGGCCGCGCGCGCTGACCGAACTGCGCGCGGTCGTCACGGCCGAGCCCGGGTTCGCGCGCGGCTGGGTCGCGTACGCGCGGGCGCTCCGGCGCGCCGGGAAGGCGAAGCAGGCGGAGGCCGCGGCGCGCAAGGCCACGGAGCTCGAGCCCGGTCTCGCGACGGCGCACGAGACGCTCGGCTGGGCGGTCGAGCACGAGGGGCGGCTCGAGGAGGCGGAGGCGTCGTACCGGCGCGCGCTCGAGCTGGACGACCAGCGGCTTACGGTGCGCTACAAGCTGGCCCACCTGCTCGCCCGGACGGGACGCAGCGGAGAGGCGATGTCGCAGATCGCGGAAGCGCAGCGGATCTCGCCCAAAGAGCCGCGCGTCCTCGTCAACCGCGGCCTCGTGCTCGGCGTCCTGAAGCGGCCGAAGGAGGCGGCCGAGGCCTTCGCAGAGGCGGCTCGCAGCGCCCCCGATGACCCCCTCCTTCAGGTCCTGCTCGCGGACTCCTACGCAGAGGTGGGCGAGTGGGAACTCGCGCTCGCGGCGGCGAGCAGGGCCCTCTCGCTCGACCCGAAGCTCGCGGCGGCGCACGCGGCGCGCGCGTACGTCGCGTTGCGACAGGGCAACACCGAGGCCGCCGCCGCCAGCTACCGCGAGGCCGCGCGGCTCGATCCGAAGAACGCGCGCCACGCCTACTTCCTCGGCCGCGTGCACGAGAAGGGGAACGACCTGAAGCAGGCCGAGCGTCAGTACCGGACCGCCTTGGCAAAGGACCCGGACAACGTGACGTACATGCTGGCGCTCGGCGGGGTGCTCGTGAGGCGCGGCCAGGGAAAGCAGGCGCTCACGATCTACAAGGGTGCGGCGAAGGCGGCGCCCGACGACGAAGACGTATGGATCCGCTACGGCCACACGGCCGCGGACGAGGGGAAGCCGGAGGACGCGGCGAAGGCCTTCGAGCGCGCGCTGATCCTCGAGCCGGACAACCCGGCGACGCTGCTGAGCCTCGGGATCGTGTACGAGGTCGGCCTGCGCGACCGCGAGAAGGCGATCGAGACATACCGCGCCTATCTCGCCGCGGGCGGCAAGGACACCCGCGTCAAGCGCTGGCTCGCCGCGCTCGAAGCGAAGAAGTGACGCGCGCTTGCGCCCGCGCTCGCCTGGCCCCGACCGTCACAGGATGTCAGCCGTTGCCCAGCCGGGCCATGGGCTCGCTTGCCCCACCCAGGCGGCGAGTTGACGCTCGTCGAACCGGTCGTCCTCGTGGATATCCAGGTAGCGCACTTCCTTCTGCTCGGACTCGCCGGGCGGCACAGGGCGCAGCGACGTGCCTCGGAAGAAAGCCAACTTGACGTAGTGCGTGAAGGTATGGAAGGTGAGGAACCAGCCCAGACCCTCGACTCCGTAGAAGGCCGAGTTCCACTTGACCGCCTCCGCCGCGCCGTCAGGAACGGCAACGACCGCCCCCTAGGGGCGGCCCTTGCTCTGGCGCCGCAGCTAGGATTTGAGCGTAGCGCGCAGAGGCTGTGAATGAATCGAGCTGGAGAAGGCGGAACGAGGTTGGCGGCCGATCGGAGCCGAGGAGCGAACGCGCGCGGTGGTGGTGACGGGCCGGACGGCCGCGCGGCGATCGGCGGCGCG